>Ga0164297_10000180_pt1 | contig 83228 bp, 70 predicted proteins | sample GEODES058metaG_FD_113539 | JGI IMG/M metagenome (GOLD analysis project Ga0164297, IMG submission 113539) | Dystrophic lake water microbial communities from Trout Bog Lake, Wisconsin, USA - GEODES058 metaG | ecosystem: Environmental > Aquatic > Freshwater > Lake | place: USA: Trout Bog Lake... | reverse complement strand
TACTGAACTACCTCCTGAAATTGTACCCGCATCGGGTGCTATATCTACTGTAACTGTGTGAATGGCATAAGCTGTGCCACAAGAATTAGTTACTGAGTAAGAAATTGTTGCCGTACCCGGGCTTATGCCTGTGACTATACCCGAACTAACGGTTGCTACACTTGTGAGGCTGCTTGACCATGAGCCTCCCCCTAATGGATCGGTTAAGGTCAATGTAGAACCTGAGCATACTGAACTACCTCCTGAAATTGTACCCGCATCCGGTAATGGATTAACGGTAACCGTTGTGGTTACTGATCCTACCCCTGACACAAGATAAGTTATTATAGATGTTCCAGACGCCCCCCCAGTGACCATACCACTTGAGTTGATGGAAGCCACGCCCGGTGTACCACTGGTCCATGTTCCTCCGATCGGAGAGCAGGACAACGTTGATGTTCCCCCCACGCATACCATAGAGTCACCGGTAATAGGACCAATGGCTGTAGGTACCAATTCAGTTATAGTAACGTTCGTATTGTTCCACTTATCGCCAGCACTCGTACCTGTACCGTTAACTGCATTTACAGCCGCATAGAGTTTGATGCTACCGGTGCCCGCTGTTGCAGGTGCTGTCCACGGAATAGATTCCACATAAGTAGTACCAGAGCCACCTGTTCCTGTGGTAGCTATGATCGCAGAACTATGTTCTATTACATTAAAGCCGCTTAAAGATGTATTCTGGCAACTCGCGGGCAGTCCTGTAGTAGGTAGTGTACCTGCATTCGTGGCCGACGATGTTCCCGCTCCCGTAAGGTTCACAGCAGTTAACTGGAAGCCAAACTTTGGTAATGAGGAAGTAGAAGTATTTGTACCGGTTACCTTAATCGTATAGGAGTGGCCTGCAATATAGTGAGTAACTGCCGTTCCCGCAGAATCAAGCTCTATCGATACTGTCGTAGTGGTCGATGATGCACCATGACAACCAGTCCCTGTATTACAGCCCGAGCCGCCCTGAGCACCGGTTCCATCAACACCGGAAACAAAACCCGGTCCGGAGGCATTACTTGACAATGCCAGGTAGCCCAATACTGCGATAAAGCTAAATAGTAGAAGTCTTTTTTTCATTTCTAAGAGGTTATATGTATCTTATAGCAATAACTTATATCTAAATATTCATTAACGTTCAAATATATACTATAAAAGGCAGATTTGCTAGTAAAAAACCGGATATAAGAACCACTTTCACGACTATATATAGAAAGACATAAAAATGTGTACCTATAGTTTGTACTTGGGCTAGTTGGTGGTCAATAAAAATATCTTTCATAAAAGCTGGCTTCCTCTTTTTCCTGCGCCGGCAATTAGAATAAAAAAATGATAAGTTCAGGCTATCACGATAACAAATATTTTTTTATGCATTGTTTTTTGTAAGTTTGAAAGACACTACATATTGCATCATACAAATTCACTACATATGCGCAGATCTACTCTACCACTTATTGCCATTGCATTTGCCGTCCTATTTTGTACACAGGTTCACGCACAAGTTGTGATAACTACTGTGGCGGGCACCCCCAATAATATCGGCTATAGCGGAGACCTGAGCTCTGCCATATATGCTTATCTGGGTTCGCCATCAGATGTGATAACAGACGATACAGGCAATATCTATATCGCTGACTTCCTGAACAACGTTATCCGGAAGGTGGATACTTTTGGAGTGATCACCACTATAGCAGGTACCGGATTTGGCGCCAGTACCACTACCGGGGGCACAGGTGCTTATACCGGCGATAATGGCCCCGCGACAGCGGCTGAGTTGAATGGCCCATATGCACTTACATTCGACAAACATGGTAATCTTTTTTTTGCTGATGGCTATAACCACGTAGTACGTAAGGTAGACCTATCGGGAACTATTACCACAGTAGCAGGCATACATACTGCCGGATATGGAGGTGATGGTGGCCCGGCTACTGCAGCAATGCTTAACAACCCTGTGGGCGTGGTAGTTGATACGGCCGGCAATCTCTATATAGCCGATGACCATAATAATGTGGTGAGAATGGTGACACCTACAGGCATCATTACGACAATTGCGGGAAATGATACCGCGGGTCATACAGGTAATGGTGGCCCGGCCATACATGCCACCCTGAGCGACCCTCTGGGCGTAGCTCTTGACAAGGCAGGTAACTTGTACATAGCCGACGGTGATAACAACATTATCCGCAAAGTGAGTACCGCCGGCATCATCAGCGACTATGTAGGTTTTGATACCACCTCTGGCTATACGGGCGATCATGGTCCGGCCACTGCCGCACAACTTAAATTTCCTGTACATATCAGGTTCGATGATTCCGACAATCTGTATATCCCGGATGCCAACAATAATGTGATCCGGAAAGTAAGTGCTACCGGCATCATTACGACGATAGCGGGTGATGGTGTTGCCAGTTTCACCGGTGATGGCGGAGATCCGACGCTGGCGGAATTGTTTGTACCGCAGGGCGTTTGCGTGACCCATACGGGCATCATATACATCGCAGACAGAGGAAACGAGGTAATCAGGAAGATAGGTCCGGCGGACCATACCGGTGTACAAAACGTAAAAGGCCTGAATACTTTGGGCATCAATGTCTACCCTAACCCTGTTAATACGGGTACCTTCACGTTGCGACTAGCAGCTAACTTCACAGAAGATGTTCAACTAAGTATCGTCAACACTCTGGGTGAAACGGTACAACATTTCACTGCAAGTACCAATAAACCAGTAGACGTTGCCTGCTCTTTTGCACCGGGAGTTTATTTCATTACGGGTGTAAGTGCCCATGGCAATTGGAACAAACAGATCGTAGTCAGATAGCCTACGCCTGTCGTTGGTATTTTTTTGGCTTATGTGCAGCAGCGAAATGCCATGATATGCCGTTTTTATGACACAACCAGCAAAGCAGCCATGGCTTATAATGAACAACTAACCAACCGTGTAAGAGAAGCATTAGCAGATATACCTAATGTGGAAGAAAAGATAATGTTTCGTGGCGTAACATTTATGATAGACGGCAAGATGTGCATGAGCACAGGAAACGATGAGCTTATGTGCCGCATCGATCCCGCCCTACACGAGACCTTGGTAGAAATGACCGGCGTAAGGACAATGGTGATGAAGGGCCGGGAATATAAAGGCTACATCTATATACACGAAGAGGAAATAAAAACTAAGAAAAAGCTGAAATATTGGGTAGCCCTGGCGCTCGATTTTAACAAGCATGCAATGGCTTCGAAGAAAAAGAAAAAATAATTTTTAATGATCTGTCCAATTTTGATGATGTGGATCGTCATAATGGTACAAACAATTAAAAACATAAAGACATGACAGAATTTTTATTGATCTTCAGAAGAGGTGCGGTAGAACCAAACGCGCATTTGTCACCCGAGCAGCTGCAGGCGATGATGAAGCCATGGCAAGACTGGATAGGCAGCCTTGCTGCACAGAACAAGCTGGTAGACACCGGCAACCGTCTGGAACACGCAGGCAAAGTCATCAGACCGGGTGGCTTGATCACCGACGGGCCCTATGTGGAAACAAAAGAAGCGGTGGGTGGTTATACCTTGATCCGCGCTAACTCAATGGAGGAAGCAATTCAATTTTCCAAAGACTGCCCTATACTTTCTGTTGGCGGCAATGTAGAGGTGCGTGCCATCATACCAATGGAAGGAAATTAGTTGAAATTATCAATGGAGGCCTCTGCAAGACAGAGGCCTCTTTTATTATGCAACAGGAAGAATTAATACCACACTTATTCAGAACAGAGTACAGCAAGATAGTTGCCGTGCTTTGCAAGTTATTTGGTATCGGGTACATAGCGCTAGCTGAGGATATAACAAGCGATACCTTCATGCTCGCTACCGAAACGTGGGGACAAAAGGGACTGCCTCAAAACCCTGCGGCGTGGCTTTATACAGTAGCTAAGAATAAGGCTAAAGATACCCTGAAACGCAATATACTATTTGACAAAAATATTGCACCGGACATCAAAAGATCGGGTACAGAACAATACGAGATGGACATAGACCTGTCTGACAGGAACATTAGTGATAGCCAGCTGCAAATGATGTTCACTATCTGCAACCCTTGCCTGACTGCAGAATCGCAGATCGGTCTTTGTCTGAACATACTTTGTGGTTTTGGAGCAGAAGAAATAGCTGACGCTTTTTTAAGCAGCAAAGAAACTATCTATAAACGCCTTGCCAGAGCAAAAGAAAAATTACGAACAGAGAGAATAAAAATAGAGTTCCCCTCTCCCGAAGATATTGCCGGCAGACTGAATCCCGTGCTAACTACATTGTATCTTCTCTTTAATGAAGGGTATTATTCCTCATCCAGGAATACCTCGCTGAGGAGAGAATTGTGCGTTGAGGCTATGCGCCTAAACCACATGCTCACAGAAAATGATGGAACAGACCTGCCACAGGCCAACGCGTTACTTGCACTTATGTGTTTTCACTCTTCCCGGTTTGATGCCCGCATAGATAAAGACGGGGCAATTATTCTCTATGAAGAACAGGACGAAAATCTGTGGAGTAAGGAACTGATAGAAAAAGGGGAATATTACCTCAACAGAGCATCGCAGGGTACATACCTTTCTAAATATCACCTGGAAGCAGCGATAGCCTATTGGCACACCAAACAGAAAGACACACATGAAAAGTGGGAAAACATACTGCAACTTTACAACCGCCTGTTGCAAATAGAGTACTCACCTGCAGCTGCACTCAACAGAACCTACGCAGTTGCCAAAGCAGATGGTAAAGAAAAAGGACTGATCGAAGCGAAAAAAATAAACCTCTCAGGCAATCATTGGTACCATGCGCTACTGGCCGAATTGTATACCGGCATTGATGACGGAGAATCCCTTACCCAGCTAAGTCTGGCCCTATTATATGCCAAAACAACTGCGGATAAACAGGTATTGGAAAAGAAGATACTGACGCGCGTCAAGTAAAGCTTTTCTCTTTATCCGTACTTTTACGGTAACAATTATCTGCCGATGAAGAAGTTCAGCTCATTATTCATAGTATTATTTCTGTTGACGGTAACAGTAAAGCGATCGCAGGCCCAGGGTGATGTTTATGTCTCTTATCAGTCATTTTATGACGCCCTTTCGCCATACGGCCAATGGATCGAAGATCCTGAATACGGTTATGTATGGGTACCTGGTGTGGACGAAGATTTCAGGCCGTATTTTACCGATGGTCGGTGGGTGATGACCCAGTATGGAAACACCTGGGTCTCAGAATACCCATGGGGCTGGGCTTGCTTTCACTATGGCCGCTGGGTGTTTAATGGCTACTACGGTTGGGTATGGATACCGGGCAATGAATGGGGACCCGGATGGGTGTCTTGGCGCTGGGGTGGTGGCTACTGCGGGTGGGCACCTATGTACCCCGGATGGTTTTATGGTCAGGAGTTTATCTGTCCTAACGACTGGTGGGTATTCATGAATCCCAAGCACCTCTATAAACCCTATTATGTCAATACATGGCGCAGCGATTTCTGGCACGGACCGGGCCGCACGCAAACGCTACTCGCCCAAACACACAACATCAACAACAATTATCAGGGAGACAATGGTATCACCTATTCTGCCGGGCCAAGAGTGTCTGATGTGGAAGGAGCCACCCACAAACCTGTATATACCTACCAGGTAAAAAGCACCGGCAGACCCAATACAGACAATGTTGATATGAGGATACTGACCATTTATAAGCCCGCACAAGTAGCAGCAGTAACGCAGAGTGGCACGAAACCTGCACCGGCGCATGTGATGGCGGCACCTCAGCACATTACGGCACCGCAAGAGTTAAAAACAAACTGGGATCAGCCCCGGGCATTTAAAACCAACTATCCCGCGGCAACTTCGCGAAGCAATAATAGCGGTACGCAACAAAATTTCGTTCGCAGATCACCACCGTACAACCCGCCTGCGGTAAAACAAAATCCAACGCCTGCGAAGCAGAATAACAGCAGGCCTTCGGAACCAGCCAAGCGCAAATAATATCGACCTTACCTCAAAATCAAAAAAGGCACCACAATTATGCGGTGCCTTTTTAAATATCATACTTCCTTTATTACCTTAATAACGTAATATCTCCTTTCACTACCAATTGTTGCTTATCTGAGTTTACACAGTTAGCAGTCATTGTATAGTAGTATGTGCCCACATCTGCAGGCCTGCCATCCACTGTGCCATCCCATGAAATATTATCACCAGAGGCCTTGAATACCAGGTTGCCCCAGCGGTTATAGATATTAAACTCATCAATCTTATACTCTGCCGATTTAATCACTTTCAACACGTCGTTACGACCATCATTATTGGGAGTGAACGCGCTAGGTACAAATAGAGTTCCGTTACAGCAAGGAACGATATTAACATCAATATCCTGGATGTGTCCGATGCAGTTATTGCCAAACGATATCTGTGCGGCGTAGAAGTGCTGCACACCTAGTACCTCTGTATTAGGTATAGGTGCTGCTACGCTGGAAATGCTATCATCGGGCGACAGATACCATACCAGATTGTTGTAGTGCGGGATACTCAACGATAGAGCGGGTGAATATTGGCAAAAAGTAAGGTCAGGGCCTAATATCTGATCGCTTGGTGTAGGGTAAATAGTGACAGCCTCATAAGCATAAGAGGTACACAAGCCATTGGCAGTAACTGCCACGGTATATACACCTGCATTGTTAGGATTAGAAGTAGTAACAACAGGATTTTGCAATACTGAGCTATACCCCAGCGGGCCGGTCCACGAATATGTATATGTAGCTGTTGGCGGATTTACCGATGCGTTCAATGCAAGAATAGCACCTTCACAAATAGTAGTATCGTGAATCTGGATCGCAAAGTCAGAAGGAATTACGGTAACCGTGATGCTATCTGAAACAATACAACCTACACCCGGCACTGTAGCAGTAAGCGTATAAACAGTTGTTGCAAATGGCGACGCAGTAGGCTCAGCGATAGTGGGGTTATTCAAGCCGGCAGCCGGTGTCCATAGGTACGTGTAACCACTACCGCCATTTACACGAATGATAAATGAACTACCCTCACAAATGGTGGTATCAGATGTAAGAATATTAAGTGCCGCAGTAACGGTGGCCACAGTGATCGAATCTATAATAGACGGGCACATAGAACCCGGAAGGGTCGCCGTCATTGTATATGATGTAGTGGCAGATGGGGTAGCTATCGGTGAGGGTGACGTGGCGCTGCTAAGACCTGTTGCAGGTGACCAGTTATATACCAGATTAGAGGTACCGGTAGTAACTATAGGCACTGCTGCTCCGGTACATACCGATGTATCTGCAGTAAGTATATCTGCTGCAGGATGATCCAAAATGTTTACTGAGATGCTATCTATATTGCCGCATGCTGAAGATGCGCTCAACAAAATATTCAATGACTGAGTACCAACTACAGGAGTAGTAAGACCGGTAATAACGATGCTGGCAACAGTATCGCCTGCTGGTATGATAATCGCAGGGGGTAATGTTGAATAATCAACTCCTGAAACAGCAGTCCCAGTATAGGATAATGTAAGCGTTGTAGGATAGGAAACAGCAAAAGAGCTGACAACACGTATAGTATCCGAGTGGCAACCTTTTACTATAGTATGCGGCAATCCTGCTACTGTATACCCGATAGAGTCGTTACGATCGAAATGATAGGTATTTGCCTTAAGGCTGCCAGCCTCAATAAACACCCCGGAATCATACAGGCCGTTTCCCGCATCAACAATTGACATCTTAATGCGGTAAGTATCACACGGTGTAACGCTATGCTTAGCTGTAAAAACATCCGTTATACCTCTGTAAGCTATCTGTGTACCTCCGGCATTATTGATATAGTAAGCCGTAAATGGAGAGCCGGGGCCCATTGAAGTACAGTTAGCTAAGGTGCAACCGGGAGTTGTTCCTATTACGCCACTGTTTACACTGTTTACAGCAACAGGGATAGTAGTGCCGGGCACAAGTGCCATATTCACCCCAGGTAAAGTGGCAGAAACGCCTGGCCCTGAAATAAAGAACGCAAACCCATCATTATAATCGCCACAAGTTGACTGGCGATATTCCTCAGAGGCAAATTGGTACCTGAAACTTACGGTATCACCATGCGGTACAAAGTGGATGATCAGCTGGCACGCATCATATGTTGAAGTTGCCGTACCCACAAAAGGTAAAAGATCAGCATCGCCAGGAGCAAAGAGATTGGTTGATGTCAATGGCGCTTCTGCTCCTGCAGCCTGACTCACCTTGCCGGTACTCAGTATTACACCACTATCAATGGCAATAGGTGTGCTTGTAGATACAAAAGTTCCGTTAGCTAAAGTGTTACAAATAAGTGTGTCGCTTACTATTGTGATGCCAGGGCCAGCCAACTTAGCGGTAAGCGACGCAGCCGTTCCGGTGGGCGTTACCACCAATTGTGCTATCACTTTTGAAGAGAAAACCCCTGCAAAAACGATAAAAAATAGAAAATATTTTAATATATAAGACCCAAACCTATTCATAGACACAATTTGACGGTGCAAAGTACTCTAAAAAAGTACAATATCCGTATTAACTAATTGTAAAATAAGTAGAAAAAAACAATGTTATTAACTTAAAGTAGATATTTTATATACTACATTAACAATAATACATAGATTAAGCATATTTAAAATGATAAAATCCCACTTAACAAAAAGCAGGACTTTGTTTTGACTCATGAAAATATTCCTGTGTATCTGGCTATCTATACCTTTCTTTTAATGCTGCAGCCTACTGATTTAGTGCTATTGGGCGTCATCTTTTTCCCTGCAACCACTGCATCTATTGCCTCATTGGCATAAGCTTTTTTAGCATCCGAAGGGTTCGAAGGATTATCATTCATGGCACCTTTATACTCCAGAACACCCTTTTTATTAAAGATAAATATCTCCGGAGTGTGATTCGCACCAAACATATCTGCTACTTTAGAACCTTCATCTACTACATACTCTGCATTATACCCCTGCTCCTTAGCATACCTCTTCATGGCTTCGTAAGAGTCGGCATCACTGCGCTGTGCCTCGTTAGAATTGATAACTACTACGCCCATATGATGTTCTTTTGCATAAGCAATGGTCTTTAATGCTACTGCCTGATTGCGGACAACAAAGGGGCAAGTATTGCAGGAAAACATCACCAGCAGGCCATTCTCATCAACCGCGCTCTTCAAGGTGATATTCTTACCGGTAGTGCTATGCATAGAGATATCTGCGCCGGGCAAATTATCTCCAGGTTTTAATTTATCTGCAGACTGCGCAAAAGAGGCTGCGGATAGCATTAATCCACAGACAGCTGTGAATACAAAAAAAGCTTTTTTCATAGTTCAGTTTTTAATGATCAAAGATAAAGAGGATAATCAATTAAGTGTGCAGAGGAAAGCCATAGTATCCACTCCATCGGCATGATCGCTGAGGGTAGGCCTTTGTGAGGACCCAAAAGGCAATGACCCATGTCCGATCATTGCCTGTATATCATTGCGGGCTTGGAGTTCTGTTGTTATTTTCTCTTTATCGTCATAATAGCGGTAATGAAGCACGCTCACAGCTGAAAAAGGCAGATCGTTCTCAACGAGTAACACCATGTCATTGGTCATATAGGGTACCAGATTCAGCAGATATATTGCTAAATGGTAATCATAATTATTTTTATACTTGTGCTGGTTGATTATGTCGTCATATGATCTGAATGAGTCGAGCAATCTTTGAAAATCATAGCCTTTTGGCACGCATATCTGTGTCACATTCCTGCAGCCTAAACCATAAAAGGAGAATACATCATCAGCCAAAGACCTCAGTTCATCTGCGGTCTCTGTACCATCAAGTATAGCGACCGATGTTCTGTTCTTGCGTATGATGTTGGGGTATTTATTAAAATATTGCTCAAAATACCTTGCCGTATTATTACTACCTGTAGCTATGTATGCATCACAGGCCTTGAGGTTATCTGCTATTGTTACCTGCTCCAGCACTTCGGGTTCCCATTCTCCCAGCTTGCCGATGATATAGGTAAGTAAAATTTCATCTCTTGATGATAGTTTCAACTTTAGCCTGTGCCCGCTGATAAAACCGCATAAAAAATCGTGAAAGCCCACTAATGGAATATTACCTGCCATTACGATACCAACCAATTTGGGCTGTACAGGTAAATGATAATGCTGCACCCATGTCCTTAGTTTATCCTCTTGCAGGAATTGCGTTACTATATTTTCTATAGCCATAGTTACCTGTTGCTGCGTAAACCATGGGTTGGCATGATTAGCCCTCTCCTGCACATCCAGCCATACAGGGTCATCCAGTTTCATCCACTCACCAAGACTGCAGAGCAGGTCTATCCTTCTGTTTAAATCCATTATTTCAGTATTTATCTTTTGTGCGCAGGCGATTGTCGCTGCGAAATTAAGTCATTCCCCTCACCATCTGCCAAAGCACTACCCCTGCAGTTACAGATATATTCAATGAATGCTTGCTACCCCATTGAGGTATCTCAATACAACCGTCAGCTATTGCCAGCGCTTCATCACACACACCTGTGACCTCGTTGCCGAATACCAGTGCTATTTTCTCCTTTTTATAGTTTACTTGCTCCAGGCTTATACTGTTGTGCGCCTGCTCTACCGCCATTATCTTGTATCCTTTGTCCTGCGCATGCTGTATAGCCTCCATAGTTGTAGGGAAATGCTGCCAGGAAACCGTCTCTGTAGCACCTAGTGCTGTCTTATGTATGTCGCGATGAGGTGGCTGGGGAGTGTAGCCACACAAGTATATGGCCTCCACGGCAAATGCGTCGCAAGTGCGGAATACAGAACCTACATTGTGCATACTCCTTACCTCATCCAGTATAACTATGATCGTGTGTTTCTGTGCCTGCTGCATGTCCTCAGCACTGGCCCTTCCCAACTCTTCCATTGTTTTACGTTGCATATTTTTCTGTAGTAGAAAGACAAAAGTATAAAGTAGAAAACTACTTCTCTCTGAAAATGTAAAAAGCCCGAGCTACAACAGCAGCCCAGGCTAAATAAATTTATCTTGAATTGATATCCTATTCAACCAACCTGAAGCCAAGGCTTATACTCTTGGTATTTGGCAGGTAAGCTGCACGGCGTGTAACTACTATTTCGTGAGCATTGCTGGCCCATGAACCGCCACGCACTACTTTTGAAAAGCCTCCATCAGGTCCCTGAGGATCAGTTACATTCTTCTTAGTATAGTAATCTTTGCTGTACCAGTCGTTACACCATTCTTCCACGTTACCGCTCATGTCGTATATACCCAGTTCATTGGCCACTTTACGGCCTACGGGATGCACGTGATCCTTAGAGTTATCGTTATACCAGGCAATAGGCTGAGGGCCTCTCTTACCGCTGAACTGCAGCAGGCGCTCTTGCTTACCACCGCGGGCTGCATACTCCCATTCGGCTTCTGTTGGCAGTCTGTAATGCCTGCCTGTCAGCTCATTCAGCTTTTTTATAAATGCCTGTGCATCGTCCCAGCTTACGTTGGTAACGGGACAATCGCTGCAATAAGTATAGCTCGAAGGATTAGCGCCCATTACTGCCTTCCATTGTCTTTCGGTGACCTCGAAACGGCAGATAGAGAAATCTTTGAGGATCACATTGTGCGCCGGTTTCCGGTCTACTGATTCGCTATCATCTCCCATAGCAAACTTACCACCCTTTACAAGTACCATATCCATCTTAAGCGGATCAGGTGTTTTATCGTATTTTCTTTGGGCAAATGCTGGCTGCAGCAAACACAGCAGGACAAGGAACGCAAAAATTTTCTTCATAGAGTACTTGTGTTAAGTCGAATTTTAAAGCCAAACGGTTGAGGCGTGGCGCAAAAATAAAAAATGAGTTCAAATATTTCCTATAACTACTATTCTGCCATCTCTACTACCTTGGTAGGCGCTACGTTAGCATTTCTCATGGCAATATTCCTTGCTACGGCCATTGCCAGATCAGTAAAGGCATCACTGGTTATTGCCTCATCATCTATCACCGCAGGCACCCCTTTATCACCACCCTCTCTTATGCTCTGCACAATAGGTATCTCACCTAGAAACGGCAGGTCAAATTGTTCTGCCATCTGTCTCGCTCCACCCTGTCCGAATATGTAGTATTTGTTGTCCGGCAATTCCGCGGGAGTAAAATAAGCCATATTCTCTACAATGCCAAGTATCGGCACATTGATTTGTGGCTGTTTCAGCATCATAATAGCTTTGCGGGCATCGGCAGCCGCCACCGCCTGAGGGGTAGAAACGATGACCGCACCTGTTACCGGCACTGTCTGCACCAGCGTGAGGTGTACATCACCTGTTCCCGGAGGCATATCGATGATGAGGTAGTCCAGTTCCCCCCAATATACATCAGTGATGAATTGCTTCATAGCCGAGCTGGCCATGGGGCCACGCCACATCACTGCCTGCTTCTCGTCTATTAGCACCCCAATAGACATAGCCTTGATGCCAAAGCGCTCCATAGGCACTATCATATTCTTCCCATCTATATCCGTCATTTTAGGGCGCTCGTCCCTCATGCCCAACATGATAGGTACCGATGGACCATAGATATCGGCATCCAGCAAGCCTACTGATGCCCCTTGTTTAGATAGCCCAAGAGCTAGGTTGACAGCCACTGTAGACTTACCTACCCCACCCTTACCTGATGCTACAATAATGATATTTTTTACACCCGGCAAAACGGATTTATTATCCTTACGGTTTGTATTTACATTAGCAGTCATATTCACCGTAACAATGGCCTCCTTATCGACAAGCAACTGAATGGATTTTACGCAGGCACGCTCTATCATTTCCTTCAGGGGACAAGCCGGTGTAGTAAGTATCACCGTAAAAGAGACGTTTTTTCCATCTACCTCTATGTCCTTAACCATATTAAGGGTCACCAGATCTTTACCCAGATCAGGCTCCTGCACATTGCTTAACGCTTCTAATACTGCTTCTTTTGTTATCATATAAACCTTTGTTAAAGTACTTTGTATGCCCGGCAAAAGTACACCAAAAGATACTTACTTTGTAACAGTGTTACGGGTTGGATTATTGATTTTCAATAACTGAAGATCTGAATTTATTCATATATACGATTTAACAACGTAACACTAAAGACTCATATAAAAATTCGTAACTTTGCCTTTCATGCGCTTGAAAAATATACTACATATCACTATTTTTATTCTTGCCCTGGCAGGGTCGGGAAAAGCACTAGCACAAGGCCAGTTTGAAAACATCATACAGATAAACGGCGTAACCATGACTGCGGACAGCCTTAGGGCTGTAAGTGACGTAACGGTGCAAGTAAAGAATCAGAACCGAGGTGTAGAGTCTGCTCATAATGGTGTATTTAGCATTGTATGTTATAAAGGCGATACCCTTCAATTCAGTTGTGTAGGTTTCCGTCCCAAACAGTATGTTGTATCAAAAGACTTGAAAGGACAATATTTTTCACTTATACAACTTATGGTACAGGATACCTTCTATCTGCCTGAAACCATCATTCGTCCTTTACCCGCCAATGGTGCATTTGACTATGCCTTTATGAACTGGCGCATACCTAATGACAAATATGAGCTGGCCCGCCGCAACACTGATGCTGTTATGCTGCGTACACTGTCTTATACCCTGCCTAAAGACGGCCATGAGGCACAATCTGCGTTGCTATCCCAACAGGCGAAAGATGCGGTATATTATGGTCAACAGAAACCAATGAATATACTTAATCCTCTGGCGTGGGCCGAATTCTTTGAGGCATGGAAGCGTGGTGATTTCCGCAAGCAAAGTAACCCGTACATGGGAGGTAGCTATTAGGCCAAAATATAGCAGATAAAGTGAAGAGCAGCTACTTTCGGTATCTGCTCTTTGTTTATTACCAGTTTGCCATACCTATTTGGCTTTCTTAGGCGCTGTAGCAGCGGGCTTGGCTACTGGTGGTCTTTGAGTCTTATCTGCCGGCAACGAATACTCCCAGTTGCGAATAATGTCGCTCACCTTCATAAGAAAAGCGCTGTTGCACATGTAGAACAGCATGGGTGGAAACATTTTGAACATTCCCCTTTTGGTAGTGTGCATCAAGTCTGCAAGAGGCAACAGGTAACCAATAAACGCCAGGCCGACATACACCATTACTACAGCATACAAGGCTACGATAGCCTCTTTGCTGAACTTCCTGAAAAAGGCGATATCGACAGCCAGAATGATCAGGAACAGGTAGATGAAATAACCGTAATAGGCAACGCCGTTCTCACTGAAGATAAGCTTATCCTGTATATCGTAAAGGCGGGTAAAGAATGCCCCCACATTACCCAGATTCTTATTCACATCGCTCGACACATCATACTTGACAGGTATGTAGTGTTTCACAAAGATGTTCATACACAGGTAATAAATGATGAACGGGAAAACTAACAATAGTGCGGTCCTTATTGCGATTTTAGTAGCCGGTAACTTCTCCTTCAAATAATAGAACAGCAGAAGCGGTAATACCATCCCTACCAATATCAATGTCTCCGTGCGTACATAGGTGGCGATAGAGAACATGAATACAGCAAAATAGAAATCATTGGTTTCCTTACTGATCAGGTTTCGGGTAATGAAATAGAAACCGAGGAAGAAGAAGATCATATTGCTATAGTCGAACAGCATAAGGTAAGTATAACCAAATACCTCAGGCATAGAGAAGAAGAACAACATGATCAAATAAGCTATTGCAGGATGCAATTTTTCTTTCATGATCGTGAATATCATGATCAGGAAGTTAACTACCAGCACGCTCAACCACAACTGACCTGTGGGCTGCACAAACAGTTTGTAGATGATCTGCAGGCTGGTGATATAAGGCGGTTTCAGGTAGTTGTTCGTAGAATACAGATCTACTGTGAACAGGGAATTGATGATGTGTTTCTCCTTAATTGCGAGCTCCGCCATTACCTCGGGACCAGATAGCATATCGCGCGCATTTGACGGGTAATAGTAACAACGCCATACGCTGAGGAACATAAGGAAACCGAAAATAATATAGAACGGCAGCTCATAAATGGCCGGCACTTTAATGTCGCTGATCTGTGGCATCTTCAGGTTCTTCATGTCCAGTAAGAGTGGCACAAGGAAGATGACTGAGAGCACGGCCAGGGCAGAACCTACAGATGTGGCTGTGATGTCTGCATGAAATAGCTCGAGGAGGAATGGAATAAAAGAAGCCAATGCTACCCCACATATCATAGACACACAGAAAGTGTAGATGGGCCTCATACGCAGCTTGAACAAGGCAATGAGCCCCCTACCGACAACAAAATGGCAGATCAGCAATGATAATAGTCCGAGAAAGTTCATAGAGATGGTTTGTAATCTTTATAGAGATTCAAAATTTGCTGTAGTTGCTCCTTACTGGTGATGGGCACAAAAGCCACTTTATCTTTGCCATTGACCACAAAAGCCCAATTTACTTTATCTACGTTTGGATTGTTTGTCCAAACTGTTTTAAGGCCACAGTGATAGTATATTTCGGCCGGCTCGGCAAGGGTGAAGGAATTTCCTATTTTGCGCAGATAGTCGTTAGGGGGCAGCAATATAAGTGGCTCACCATTCTTAACATGAGTGGTATCCAGTGTCTTCTTCATATAGTCGCACACCAGATAGGTAGTTCCATACCGCCTTTTTCTGCGTGTTTCCAGATCGGTCATATGAAACTGGCCTGTTATTTCAGTGCCATCATCAGCAACCTGATTGGTCAGTGGGTTTTCTTGCGGGAAGATAAAATGTTCAAGCCACCTGGAAACAGATTCTGTTCGATATAAAAGACCGATGCAAGACAAGCAAGCCATCAGTATTATCAGTCGTTTAAAAAACATAGTGAGCGCATATAAAGGATAAAACCAGTATCCTGCTTGCAATACTACAAAATCTTTTCAATTTTTTATCGGGCTCAAAGGGCACTCAATACAGTATGTGGCAAGAAAAAAGCAGGTTAATTTTAAAATAGTTTGGTGGTTCGTTTACAACCCCGTACATTTGCACCCACAGCGCGAGGTAGAGCAGCGGTAGCTCGTCGGGCTCATAACCCGAAGGTCATAGGTTCGATCCCTGTCCTCGCTACTCCGCAGAAAAGCAATCATGAAAATGGTTGCTTTTTTTTATTTTCCTATGGCTTATATCCGCCGCCGCGGACATAGGTAGTGCAGGAGTTTTGCAATAGCTGCAAACGTGCAGTTTTCAGGTACAACTAATTGATAATCAATGATGTTCAGTTGCACATGCTTGCAAACGACTTCCGATTTCTGCAACATTTTGCAGCAGGTATGCAGTATTTCAAAGAGCCTTTGCCCTGAGAGAGGCCATTTTACACTCAAAGATGAGCTGTGTTTTGATACAGACCAAAAGGAGATATCCACGGAAAATGCCTGCGGGAAGCGGTTCTTGCGGTGGATGAGTGAATTATAAAGGTTACTTGATGTGGATAATTATTTATACCGATGATAGTAGTGCTTACTCTCTTATAAAATATCGTCAAGTACTGCACCTTCGCCGATCTGGAGATCGGTTACCACACCGACGAAGTCAGAGACGTTCGCCGAACTGCATTGTTGTTTTTTTAGAACACTACGCCCAGCTGAGAGATATCCACGGAAAATGCCTGCGGGAAGCGGTTCTTGCGGTGGATGAGGGAATTATAAAGGTTACTTAATGTGGATAATTCTTTATACCGATAATAGTAGTGCTTACTCTTTTATCAAATATCGTCAAGTCCCGCACCTTCGCCGATCTGGAGATCGGTTACCACACCGACGAAGTCAGAGACGTTCGCCGAACTGCGTTGTTGTTTTTTTAGAACACTACGCCCAGCTGGGTGCGCAATGCTCATAAGAAATAGCAACAAGTCTGAAACATTACCTTAGTAAAAACCAAATAAAACAAAAAAACCAAAAAAGGATCAAATATATGTTACTTTTTCTAATTTTACTGTTCAAATCGACTCCATAAATATGTTTGTTAAATATAGGTAAAAACCACAAAAGCAAAATCCTAATTTTATATGCAATATTCCCATCTAATGAGCTAGCTATTTTTATTTTAAAGAAAATAGTCATTAGGAATGAAAGACCTGCAACGAGGAAAATGAAATATATGAAATACATAGAATGGATTTTACTGCTGTTTAGGGGGAGGTTTATCATGTAAAGCACGAGCATATACCCAGCCCGTTTTATAATCTCCACCCAATTTAATACTGTTATGGTGATATAGGCTTACAACTTTAGCTAAAATACTATCATCTGTATACTTAATCACGTATACAGGATCATATTGAGGTAATCCCTGTATAGAAAAACCATTTATTACAGCACTATTATCACCACGAAATATTTTATCATAATAATTTATATACTCTCGCTTAGGGTCAAGATCATCAATGATTAGCAATGATGCGGGCTTGTCTGACCCTGAATAAAAGACATAAGGATATTTTTGAGGTTTTTTCTCTAAGTCTGCATAATACCAATTAACATAAATAGGGCAAGCAATCAAAAAGACTATAGCCAATAGCGCCAAAAATATGATTGTGCGTTTCATTAATATTGTTTAGTTTATTGTTTCCCTTTATTTTCAACTGCTCTAGCTTCTTGTAAGTATTGTGGTGATACCCATATACCGAGTGGAATATTATTGCCTTTTTCGTCAACAACGTTAGCACTTTGAATAACAATTCCAGTCGGAATAAGTTTATCATGTTTATTTCTAGTAGAAACTGTAGCTGACCATAAACCAGTTTTTTCATCGTAATGCTTGTCAGTCACAATCCATGGTTCTCGCCAAAGATCAGTTGCATCATTTACAACACCAGCCTCTCTGTCAGTTAATGAAATCGATTCTTTGACTTCAGTTCCAATATTAGAAATTTTAAATCCAGCAGAAATTCCAGCAGTGACTCCGAATGAATGATTACCTATCACAAAACCTACACCAAAAGCCGCTTTTAATGAAGGTTCTGATATTTTACCATTTGCTTCAATACTTAATCCCGATCCCCATTCTATGCTTGGCATGCCAATAGATTGCAAAAAGGTATATGATCCATAATCTTGTTTTGCGGCCGCAGATAGCCCGACATCGCCACCTGTCAAATATTGAGGATTATTGCTCCCTTCTTGCAAATTTTGATTCTTAACATAAATAAAATTAGACATCGTAAAGTGTGTTTTCCCTACTTTATCATAAGCTAGGCCAGTTTGTTCAATTGCATATACTCCGTAGCCAAATCCTGCACCTATACCTCCTTCAAAATAAAGATACGTAACTTCAGGCCACTTCCCATCTTTATCGTTAGACCGTATAGGGTTGTCGAACGTATTTATATAGGGAGAAAAATTAGGACCATAAAAATACTTGGGGTCTACATTTATCCACCTGCCTACTCGGTGAGGGCAAGCATGCAGCTTATGATAAGGACACCCTAAACCGCCTGGAAGAAATAGCAGCACTGGATGAAGCTACACGAGCTGTCTTATTCAACCTCATAGACACCTACATACGTGATGCTAAAGTCCGCAATGCTCATAAGTAGTATCAACAAATCTAAACAGAACACTAATTTAATTTGATACTATACAATGTTTCCAATCAATGTGCAGATCAATGAAGTACCGGTGGTGTCCCCACCCGACTCTGTGACCTGCGAACAATTTATAGCCCTCGCCGGCAGCGATATCAACCCGCTGAACAGGGAAATTGCTGCTGACTACATTACCTACAGCAACATCAACCATAGTAAACCCGTGCTTACACACCAACAGATAAAGACCCTGTACCTGGCGCTGGACGCTGTGCAGCAGCACTACCTATATAACGTAAGGCGCCCCTACAGCGGTGCCAATAATGTGGCGCTGGACATGGAATTCAAATTTGATAAAAACGGTAAATTATATATAAAACAGGTAAGGCCATACAGGTAGGCCGGATGCCATAAATACATATCACCCCTGATACACCAACACCCACCACGCCGGTCTATAATAATTTCAGGAAATTATTACATTTATGGCTGTTAGCTATGAAGTACATAAAGGGGTTAGATACGGTGAGGGCTTTTGCCGTAGTATTGGTGATATTGTGGCATTGGTACCCCAGGTATCCTCTTCACTCCACAGTAGGTATTTTACAACACCTGGTGATACCTACCGGCGAGACGGGTGTGACGTTGTTCTTTGTGCTCAGCGGCTTTCTGATCACCACTATACTGCTGAAGGCCAAGTCGGAATCGGATAATAATACGGGCATCATTAAGAACTTCATGATCAGGAGGTCTTTAAGGATATTCCCGATTTACTACCTGTTCCTAGGCTTCCTGCTATTGCTGAAGTACCCCATCAGTGACAACATCTGGTATTTCCTGACTTATACATCCAACTTCCTGGTGATCAAAGAAAAGTCGTGGGTAACCTTTGCCCACACGTGGTCGCTATCGATAGAGGAACAGTTTTACCTGATATGGCCGTGGCTGGTGTTGTATATACGTAACGATAAACTCAAATACCTGTTCCTGTCGTTCATAGGCATAGCTATAGCCAGTGTGTTTGTATACCACTACATACTGCATATAGATGCTGATCCGATATTTACCACCTGCTGCTTTGATGCCTTTGGTATAGGCGGGCTATATGCTTACTGCAATACCGACAAGGAACTCTATGCACGGTTTAAAAAATACCTGAAAATAGCCCTGCCAATTGCCATAGCCATATACTATATATGGAAAGTAGTGCCTTACGTGGGCCTGGAGCCTAAGCTCAGCAGCTTTCAGCGCACCGTAGACAGCGTGATAGCCCTATGGGTGATAGACCTGACCATCAACAACAGTAATGAGTGGATGAGGAAAAACGTACTGGAACAAAAATTCCTGAATACGATAGGGAAAGTGAGTTATGGCGTTTACCTGTTCCACACGTCCTTCCCATTCATTCTCAATAAGCTGGCAATAGACCCCATTATCTCCATGGCACCATCATCGGCAGCATTTTTTCATAATGAAGTAGTGTCGCAGGTGCTGCTATATGTGGGGTTATTTGCGTTCTGCTATCTATCGTTCACATTTATAGAGAACAAAATAATGAACTTGAAAAACCGGTTCAACTATACTGATAAATAGCCCATAGAGCACTAAATTTGCTGCATCAGCAACAATATCTCCATATTAGCATCACCCATAGAATTCCTGAAGGGCGTAGGCCCCCAGCGCGGAGAGATGATGCGCCAGGAGCTGGGTATTGCCACATTTGAAGACCTGCTGTTCCATTTCCCCTACCGCTACTTTGACCGCACCAAGCTGAACAAAATAGCCGAGATCAATGCGCAGACGGAGTATGTGCAGATAGCGGGCATCCTCATCAACATAGGCGAGGAAGGCGATGGCCGAAAACGAAGGCTTACTGCTACCATATATGATGACACAGGGCGTATAGAATTGCTGTGGTTTCAGGGGGCTACCTACATGAAGAAGAACCTGCGCGAAGGCGACAGGTACATCGTTTTCGGCAAGGTATCGTCGTTCAACGGGATCTTCAACATAGCTCATCCGGAGATAGAGGCCTATAACAGCGAGACGAACATACCCGGCATGCAACCCGTGTATAGCACAACGGAGAAGCTGAGGGCACGCGGGGTGACCAACCGGTCGTTTGCCAAAATAACGCAGAGCCTGTTTGAAAAGGTAAAGCGGCATGACATACCGGAGATACTGCCGGGGCCAATGCTATCTAAATACGGCCTGTGTGACCGCTACCACGCGCTGCTGTGGCTGCATTTCCCCGATAGCGAGCAGCATGAACAGCTGGCCCGGCACAGGATGAAATGGGAAGAGCTATTCATCAGCCAGTTGATGATAGCCAGACTGCGCCTGCAGCATACACAGCAACATGGGTGGAGGTTTGATAAGGTGGGCGACCTGTTCAATGATTTTTACAATAACCACATGCCCTTTCAGCTGACAGGAGCGCAGAAAAGAGTGCTGAAAGAAATAAGGCAGGATACTGCAACCGGAATACAAATGAACCGCCTGCTGCAGGGCGACGTGGGCAGCGGTAAGACCATAGTAGCGGTGATGTCTATACTACTGGCGCTGGACAATGGATTTCAGGCATGTATGATGGCACCAACAGAAATACTATCGCAACAGCACTACCAGGGCGTGAGCAGCCTGCTGGGCAAGATGGGCATACCTGTGCGCCTGCTGACCGGCAGTGTAAAAGGTAAAGAGCGTAAAGAGATACTGGCAGGGCTGGCCGATGGGACGCTGCGCGTGGTGATAGGCACACATGCCCTGATAGAAGACAATGTTGTTTTCAAGAACCTGGGGCTGGCAGTAATAGACGAGCAACACCGGTTTGGCGTAGGTCAGCGCGCGCGCCTGTGGAAGAAGAATGAACTGCCACCGCACGTGCTGGTGATGACCGCAACACCTATACCCCGCACACTGGCCATGACCCTATATGGCGACCTGGAAATATCGGTAATAGATGAGTTGCCACCAGGCAGGCAGGAGATAAAGACAGTGCACCGCAAGGACATGGCCCGCATGCAGGTGATGGAATTCATGCGGAAAGAGATACATAAAGGCAGGCAGATCTATATCGTGTACCCGCTGATAGAAGAAAGTGAGAAGATGGACTATGAGAGCCTGATGGCGGGCTATGAGCAAGTGAAGGTGTGGTTTCCGGATAACCAATACAAGATAGCTATGGTGTATGGCCGACAGGAAGCCGGAGAGAAAGAGCGCAACATGGCGCGCTTTGTAAGCGGCGAGGCCAACATACTGGTGGCTACAACAGTGATAGAAGTAGGTGTGAATGTGCCTAATGCATCGGTGATGCTGATAGAGAGCGCTGAGCGGTTTGGCCTGTCGCAGCTGCACCAGCTGAGGGGCCGTGTGGGCCGCGGTGCGGAGCAGAGCTATTGTATACTGATGACGGGCAATAAAGTATCGGAAGAAAGCTTTAAGCGCATACAGATCATGGTATCGACCACCGATGGCTTTAAAATAGCTGAGGCCGACCTGGCTATGCGCGGACCGGGCGACATGTATGGTACCAAACAGAGCGGTGTGCTGAAATTTAAACTTGCGGATATAGTTCAGGATAGCGGGCTACTGGATGAGACCCGCGTAGCCGCGCAGGAACTATTGACGCAAGACCCATCCCTCACCCACCCCGCACACCAGGGCATAAGGTATATGCTGACCCACCAGGCACAGCAAAGCCACTGGAGTAAAATAAGCTAAAAAGTAAAAGGCAAGTTACTTAGCGGCTGATGTCGCTGCCTGCAAGCAAGCAGGCTTTCGGGGTGTGAATGAATAATGTATATCCTCTATGGTAATGATCGAGGAAATAGTAACGGGGAAATGCAATTGACCATCAAAAACCCTTACAACTTAAAACGCCCCCTGGTGGGAGCGTTTTAAAAGAAGTGTATGGTATAAGATCACTTGTCGTAACCCTGTTGATGGCGATATTCATCGTAGCCCTTGTCTTCAGTGCTGGTAAACACAATACAGAAGTGACCAACGAGGCAAAGTGCCCATGCAGCAACAGTCCACGCCGGCCATGGGTATACCCATTTACCGTTTGCACCCTTATCATATAATAGCAGCATAGCAGCAGATCCTATTGCGAAGATGATAACATGCACTACAAGCATTGATATCTGCTTTCCTGATGGTTTTACTTTTTTAGGCATTAGTTGTGTTTTAAGATGCCGCAAAGATAATATAGCGGGCTGAGAAAATGAAGAGGTATTTCCGGTATTCAAATAAATATAAAATTGATTAATAAAGCTTATCAAATGATAAAAAAGTTAAAAACATACACTCATTAAACTTTTGACCTCAAAATTACTCCAATAGCTATAAAAGAGACTGACTCATGAACTTAATGAAAAAACTGATCGTTCTGGTATTGATCACCGTGTCGTTTGCATCGTGCATAGTAGTGGAAACAAGGCCGCACCGCCACTGGCACCGTCATTACTACCATTACTACCGCTAATGAAGAAATTGGCAATAAATAATAGTGCCTGCCGGATAGTAACCGACAGGCATTGTTATACTACCCATTCAACATCTATTATTTCAATTTCATTTGGTGAAAGCAGTCATGATCACTGGTGCATAGTCTGTGATCTTTCCAGGTAGAATGAATAATGGCCAACGACACCAATCTTATTTTGAAAAAACAGCATTGTGTGGTATACAGATGCCCATAAGAGGGCACCGGTAACCATAGCCCGAATAATGAAGTTAATATCGCCCGCTAATGCTGCCATTACCTACTAAGACTATGCATTTTGCCGATTATTTAATGGCTGAGGGCAAAGGAGGTTTCTTTTCACGCAAGGATTTTCTCGTAGAGATAGCAGCGCTCATGTTACCCGCTCGCCGGAGCTATAGTAATTAAGATATTCATAGAGTATTGGCGACCGCTGCAAACAAAACGGGCTGCCTTTTGAGAGGCAGCCCGCGTAAAGAGATACAAGACAATTATTGCTTGCTGAATTTTATTGTTGAAGTACTACCAGTTGGCTCCTGTATGCTAACAAAATAGGTGCCGGCAACCAGGTTAGCAACATCGAGTGAAATATGCTTGCCAGATTGTAAGCCTGCATAAACAGTCTTTCCGTCAGCAGCACGTATCATAATAGATTTAGTACCATCCATATCTGCGGTGATCTCGACTGAATTCACAACAGGGTTAGGATACAGTGTATACTCAGGTGCAGTGAAAGCAACCGCCGCCACACTTGTAGGAGCAATGAAAGTATCAGCTTCCATAGTCAGGTTATCGAAACGATTGTTGCCTGATGTACCTGATGTATTAGTGCTGAACAATATCCTGAAGATAAGGTTCGGATTGTTCTTGATAGCAGGATCAGTTGCAGAGTTCATGTTAATGGTCACTGCCATCCAATGTGTATCTACAGGGCTAGTGAGCGTCAATGACAGACCTGAAGTGCTCCATGTAGTACCGCCATCCGTGCTGTAAGAATAGTTCTGCTGCTGCATACCGCTGGTAGTGCTTGATGTTTCAGTAGCGAACTTTATCACAGGATTCTGGTAGTGTGTACTAGGTATGTAAGCCAGCAATTGCATGCTATCACTAGGGTTTCTGGCCCTGAATGATACTCCCGCAGGATCGCCGAAACGAGCATTCCAACTAGGGGTTACGCCCATTGCAGAGTCAGTGTTGGCATATGAATCGTAATAAGAAGAGAAAGCAGAAGAAGTACCCGGCTGAGTTGTGTACCATACTTTAGCCAGTGTTGTGTCTATCCTTGAATAGGTAGCGTGAACAGCAGTTGTGGGCACATAAACAGCAGTGCTCACATTGCTAAAATTCCAGTAGTGGACGAGCGTCTGACCTTTAGATGTCTGCGCAAACAATGTGCAAGCGAACAAAAGCGCGAAAAGTAAATGTTTTTTCATATAAAATAGCTGATTTTGATTGCAAAGTAATGCCCATAATGTTATGGCAATATTACCACAGCGTTAAGTGTACATTTACATCTTGCCATCATTTTATGCTTACTCGACAGGAATGGTCTCCTGCGAAGGCAGCCTGACATCAAAATCGCGCAACGCCTTGTGCGTGTCTCCCTGTATGTCCAATTTCCCCATTTCCCCCATCTTTCTAAGTCGCCACCCCAGATAAAGATCACCGGTTGGCAGGTTGAACTTGGTGAGTGCCTGCCCGACAACCTTTGACGCCTTCTGGAATTGCTGGGAGCAAAAGCTGATCAGCTGACTATCGTAGTGGTCTTCGCCACGTGAGGTCAATTTTTTGCCTCCTTCATGTGTGCGAACGCCACCATTCTCATCGGTAAGTTTACCCCACTCGAAGCCATCGACCTCAAATTCGGCAGGCGTTACCAGGCGGGCCAGGCGCCTGGCCTTTACCAGTTCTTTAGGTGATATCTCTCCTATGCTCTTTGGGAAGAAGAGTTTACCATTCTCGTCAAGAAACGGGAGACCAGCAATGTTGATGACGTAAATGCGGCCGGTATACTTAGCCAGGTATTTTACAGCCCAGTGATATGTACATATATCTGCCGGCCACGGAGCGATCCACAGCCAAATGACATCATTTTCATTTTTGGACAACTCATTACCTGTTTGCAGCAACCTTTCGAGATCGTCCACCACAACGTGATTCTTTTCATTGACCACTACCTCACTCCAGAAAGCAGTTCTCAAGTCAGAGAATTTCTGTCCTTCTTCTTTTAACAGCGGCCCTACACTCAGCACATCTTTGATCACCACTATTTCCCCTTCCATCGAAGGCTCCAGAACAAGTGCATTACGTAATGGCTCTGCCGCCACATCACCGGTAACTATATGATATATCATTATTATTCAATTATAACCTTACAAAAATACTGAAACTGAATTGGCCGAAGCCAATCATCTTTCCACAATTGTTTACAATTTGTTTTTCTTTTTGCACTTTCGCCCCTAAATTTATTTGGTATTCCATTTTCTCCTGCCATATATGAATGAATCGAAGAGTATTAAGAACTGGGTTGAGGACGACAGACCGAGGGAAAAGATGATGCAAAAGGGCGCTGGTGCACTTACCGATGCCGAACTACTGGCCATACTCATATCTAGCGGAACGAGAGAAAAATCGGCCCTTGACCTGGCCAAAGAAATACTGGCCATGGCCGGGCAAAACCTGAGGGAACTAGGCAGGCTGAGCATAAAAGAACTGCAAAAGACCAAAGGAATAGGCAGCGCCAGAGCTATAACCATAAGCGCAGCCATGGAACTGGGCAGGCGGCGACAGATGGCCGAGGGATTGGAGCGCGCCATCATCCGGAAAAGCCGTGACGCCGCCGATATCTTTATGCCTATGCTGCAGGACAAGAATTTTGAATGCTTCTGCGTGATGTACCTGAACCAAGCCAGTAAAGTAATAGCCATAGAAGAAATAAGCAGCGGCGGGCTAACGGGTACCGTTGCCGACATACGCATCATACTAAAGAATGCTCTGCTTTACAACGCCAATCAACTGATGATAGCGCACAACCACCCATCAGGCAACAGAACACCGAGCGCACAGGACAAAGCAATAACCATAAAAATAAGCGACGCCGCGGCGATGATGGATATAAAACTGCTGGACCACATAATCATTGCAGGGAGCGAATATGTAAGTCTTAGCGATGAAGGGTTGATGTAAAAAAATGTCCCACACTTTGCGGAGTGTGGGACAACTATTACTAACTGATCTTACAGCTTCTCATACAATGCACGCAGTTTTTCGCGTGTCATAATGGTCTGCCAGTCTTTGCCCAGTGCATTTTCCCACAGTGGTGCCATGCCCAGCGATACGTCGATCATCTTGTTGAACTCGTCATCAGTAAGCCCCTTGGTAATGCCTTCAGGGATAAAGATGTTGTTCTTCTTCACCATTTTGTGAAAAGTCTCTACCCCTTCAGGATAGAACTCCTGCAGGTGATTGAACACAATACAGTTACCTATGCCATGTTTAGTGCCCAAGAGGTATCCCAGACCATAGCTCACTGCATGGGCCACACCTACTTGCGAATAGGCAATGCTCATACCGCCTGCGAAGGAAGCCATCATCAGCTTTTCGTCACTTTCCTCATCCCACTTATCTTTATGCAGGAACACTTCCTCGCAAAGGTCCTGCGCCTTTTCGCCGTATGAGCGGCTGAACTCGTTGATAAAAGTGCCTTTCAGCGACTCTATGCAATGAATGAAGCAATCCATGCCGGTATAAAAGCGCTGATCGGCAGGAGCATTCTTTATTAATTCAGGGTCCAGCACTACCTGATCGAACGGAGTAAAGTCAGAGTTCATACCCAGCTTACGGGTAGGGCCTGTGAGCACCGTAGTACGCGACACCTCGGCACCGGTACCTGATAATGTAGGTATACCTGCTTTGTAAACAGATGGATACTTGACCAGATCCCAGCCTTGATAATCCTGAGCTTTACCGGGATTGTTCATCATTATGGCTACTGCCTTAGCGAGGTCCATCGTGGAACCGCCACCGATACCTATAACACCGGATACTGATCCGAATTTGTCCTTGAGCATCTGCGACAGCTCATCAATATAAGAAGTTTTTGGCTCGTGCGTTACATCTGCGATTACGAGCATATCATTGCTGCGTAGCGGAATGCGTGCCTTAAATGCTGCATCGTTCTCGAAATAGTGATCCAGGAGAAAAATCATGGGGGCACCATCCTTGCGTCTTGGCGCTAATATCTCATCTAACTGGTTGAAGCAGCCACGTCCGTAAACGACATAGTCCACCATCTTAAAATTGCGAAACTTCATATAGAAAATTCAAAGGTCAAAAGAAAAATCAAAGGTCAAAAATAGTGCTTTTGATTTTCAATTAGCGGCCATACTACGAAAAAAGGATGGGAGAAGGCTGCTTACCCTCGTTAATGCTGCTGTAAGAGCCCGCTGCGGACGTAGCTTTATTACGGATATATTGCCAAGCTTTTTCTCTGGTCATGTTGTGCATCTATAAATATAAAGGCTGAGTCTGAGGGTCATATTGGTGTATACCCATCCAGGGATCATAGAAAATCCGCCTTAATATAGTATTAGCTGCAGGCTCTACGATATCCATTTTCTTTATTATTCTTTTCAGCAAAGGCGTGTAGCAGGCATATATATAGTCGAACGCTTTACGTTCATTGTGCATAATAAGTAACGTAAGGTCACCGTCTGTATACCTCCACTCCAAAAAGGAAATATTAAAAAAGTATGCTACCATTTTTTGATACGAATAAAATGCTTTTGCCACTGTAAAAGGTCTTTTAATTACTTTTGATAAAAACAGAGTTATTGAAACTTCCGGAGTCTTTATTACATGATCTTAAACAAGTAACGGGCTTTAATGAGCAATCATTTATTGCAGCTCATGAAGAAAATGCATTAACCTCCGTGCGCCATCACCCTGTAAAAGGTCTGAAAACGGCTATAAACAATGCGGTACCGTGGTGTGCCAGGGGTGAATACCTCCCCGCGCGTCCTGTTTTCACACTAGACCCGGCTTATCATGCAGGGGCATATTATGTACAAGAGGCGTCTTCAATGTTTTTGGCACATATGTGGAGCAGTATCTTTAAAGATTCCAAGGGGATACGGGTATTGGACCTGTGTGCCGCGCCGGGCGGAAAGAGCACGCTCATCGCCTCTCTGCTGGATAGTGAAAGCCTGCTCATATCTAATGAGGTAATAAGAAGCAGGGCATCAATACTGGAAGAGAATATGAGCCGTTGGGGCTATATGAATACATGGGTGGCCTGCAATGATCCACGTGATTTCACTAAGCTTTCTGGCTATTTTGATGCAATCGTTATTGATGCACCGTGCAGTGGATCGGGGCTGTTTCGTAAAGATGCCCGCGCATTGGAAGACTGGACCGAGGCCAATGTAGCACTATGTAGTGCTCGCCAGCAAAGGATAATAGCGGATATTTGGCCAGCTTTGAAGCAAGATGGCATACTGATCTATGCAACTTGCTCCTTCTCTACACTGGAAGATGAAACGTTGCTCGATACGATAGCCAACGAATACCAAATGCAAACCCTGTCTGTACCTATAATTGCTGAATGGGGCATTACTGAGGTGAAATCCCCCCTGAAGCATATGACAGGGTATCGTTTCTTTCCGGATAAGACGAAGGGGGAAGGCTTTTTTATAGCTGCCTTGCAGAAAAAGGAATCAGCCAATGCGTTGCGTCCTGTAAAATATAAAATGCAGCAGCTCACTAAGATAAGATCACAAGCCGAATATCTGCTCAATAACAGAGAAATTCAGTTCATTCAACCCGGCAAGGAAGAGTATCATGCCATTGTGGCCGCGCATGAAGCAGACTGGGAACTGCTGCAGAAAGCTTTGTATTTCAGAAAGGTGGGATTAAATATGGGTTCTCCATCTGCCAAGGAGTGGATACCGGCCCATGATGTGGCATTAAGCATAGACATCGCATCTTCTGTGCCGTCTGTTGAGGTCAACCGCGATCAGGCTCTTCGCTTCCTGAAAAAAGAGGATATGGAACTTGCTGATATGGCCAAAGGGTGGCAGGTGATAAAATTTAACAATCTGGGATTGGGGTGGGTAAAGTCGCTGGGAAACCGTGTTAACAACTACCTTCCGAAGCATTGGCGCATACGCATGGAGCTACCGGACATTGACATGCAATAAATTGGGCATTATTTTTGTACTTTTCGGAGTAAATAGACTTTTTATGTCCAAATATTTATTACTATTTATTTTCTTCATATCCGGTGTTACCTCATTTGCTCAGCAGACAGATAGCATCTTTGCTGTGCGCAAAGGGCCAAACCTTGCTATCAGACATGTATTAAAACCAGGAGAGTCTATTGCTATGCTTGCTTACCGGTTTTATACTGCCGTAGATAAAATAGAAAGCATGAGTGAGGTAGATGGCCGCAAAAAACTGGCTCCGGGTACTGTATTGCTGATACCTCTTACGTCTGAGAATTTCCTTGCAGCTAGAGAAGCAGTAGGAATCGAAAACCATGAGCAAGTATTTTACAAAGTGAAAGAGAAAGACAATATCCCGCTGATCTGCATTTACCTGGGGATCAAAAAACCTGATCTAATACTATGGAATTCGCTTCATGGCAATACCATCACTGAAGGGCAGCCTTTGTTTGTAGGATGGGTAAAAATGATACCGCAAGATTCAATCAATATCGCTAATGGAGTGGCCTATCCATCGCACAGGAGAACAGCTATTGTTGAGACCACAGATACAGTAAAGCACGCATTTGGGGGACTCGATAGCCTTTATAATGTGCAGACAAGCAATGGCAGAAATACGATAACGGAAAAAGGCACAGCGGTATTCTTTGAGAAAACCGGCAAGAATAATATTTACTATGCTTTTCATAATACCACTCCACGCGGCGCTATCATCAAGGTGACGAACCCCGGCACGGGCAAATATATCTATGCTAAGGTACTGGGACCGATACCAGACACCAAGCTCTATGCCAACAGCATCATTGGTATATGTAATGCTGCAAAAGAGATGCTGGGCGTTACTGAAGAAAAAGCATGGTGCGAATTATCTTATTCACCTAATTAGTACGGAGTCATCTCCATTTTATTTACAACTCATCTGTAGTGATGAAGATACTGATCATCCGTTTTTCCTCCATAGGCGATATCCTACTTACTACTCCTGTGGTGCGCTGTCTGAAACAGCAGCACCCGGAAACAGAAGTGCATTTTCTTACGAAGGTCTCCTTTAAGTCGATATTAATAGCCAACCCCTATATAGATAAACTGCACTATCTGGAAGATAAACTGGAGCCGGTAATCGAGGAACTGAAGAAAGAAAAATTTGACTACATCATAGACCTGCATCATAATCTGCGCACCGCCAGGGTAAAGAAAGCCCTTAAAGTGCCTGACCATACCTACGACAAACTAAATGTACAAAAGTGGCTGCTGACTAACCTTAAGATAAACCTGATGCCAGATAAGAGCATCGTGGATAGATACTTTGAAACTGTGAGACCGCTTGAAGTGTACAACGACGGCAAGGGCCTGGATAATTTCGTTCCTGCTGATGTGCAGCTAGGCAACAATGACATACCAATGAGCCACTGGGGCGGCTATGCAGGTTGTGTGATAGGCGGTTCATACGCCACCAAACAATTACCAGTGGAGCAGTGGAAGAAATTTTGTTCGACTTTCCCCTACCCTGTTATCCTGCTGGGCGGACCTGAAGACAAAGAAATGGGCGACTTGATAGCGCTACAGGATCCTGTTAAAATATACAACTCCTGTGGCAAATTTAGCCTCAATGAGTCTTCAGAATTAGTAAAGCATGCCCGTGTAATCATCAGTAACGATACCGGGTTGATGCACATAGCTGCAGCTTACCAGAAACCAATAGTATCATTGTGGGGCAATACATCGCCGGAAATGGGCATGTTCCCGTATTACGGTGATAACAACCTCACATCGCACATCGCCCCGCAATCTGTGATCGTAGAGAATAAGCAACTAGGCTGCCACCCATGCAGCAAGATAGGATATAACAAATGTCCCAGAAGGCACTTTAAATGTATGAACGGCCTTGACATGCTGGCTACCGCAGAACAAGCACGCCAACTATGGGCTACTGCAAAAAAGTCAGAACAACGATTTGCATGATTTCACTGCAACAATTCAAATGAAAAAAGAGGCTGTATCAAATGTAAAGTGAAGCCTCTGAGAATCAAATAAGTGAGTATCCGACTCCACCAGGTACCCTAATAAAAAGAGGGTGTCCCGGGCTTTCGAGACACCCTCTTCCTACTTATAGAACAAGTGTTACGATTAGAGAAATTTGACGATCTTCAGCTGCACTTCCTTCAGATGGTCTTGAGAAGGATTCATCTTTGGTTGCGTAAAATTGAGATCATTGGCTGAGTTGATAGGCACCAGGTGCATGTGTGCATAGGGTACTTCCAGCCCTATGACGCTGACGCCCACCTTAGTGCAGGGGAATGCCTTCTTAATAGCTGCGGCTACAGGCTTAGCAAACACCAACCAGTCTTTCAAGGTATCATCAGGTGCATCGAAAATGAAATCCACTTCCTGTTTCGGGATGACCAATACATGTCCATCGCGCAGCGGCTCTATGTCCAGGAAAGCCAGAAACTTATCATCTTCTGCGATCTTAAAGGAAGGTATTTCGCCAGTAACAATTTTAGAAAAAACGCTGCTCATATCAAATAGATATTTCTTCAATTTTGAATTTAAAAGTACCGCTCGGTGCTGCTATTTCGGCTATCTCTCCTATCACTTTGCCAAGCAAGCCTTTCCCTATCGGTGACGTCACTGATATTTTCCCTTGTTTAATATCGGCCTCATTCTCAGATACGATCTGATAAACAACGGTTTTTTTGCTGTTCATATTGGTTACTTTCACTGTGCTGAGTATAGATACCTTACTGATATCTACATCCTTCATATCGATAACCCGGGCAGACATTACAATTTTCTCCAGTTGCGCAACCTTAGCTTCATGTAACCCCTGTGCTTCTTTAGCCGCGTCATACTCTGCATTCTCTTTCAGGTCACCTTTCTCTCTCGCCTCAGCAATTTGCCTGGCAATTTCCGCACGACCTTTAGTCTTCAAATATGATAGCTCCTCCTTCAGGAGTGCTAATGATTCTTTGGTGAGGTAATTTAAATCAGACATTTTATTATGGTTTAAATACTAATAAAAAATACAACGCCTCCATTACAGAAGCGTTGCAGTACAAATTTATGAATTTTAGCGTAAATACTATTCAGAATCCTTCGGCTTTCCCGCACGGGTAAACCTTAACGACACCATATGCACACCATTTGCGGGGCGCTGTGTAGGCCTGTAAGAGTAGTCGATAGCCAGATGAGGGCCATTAGCACCTAACCTGGACTGAACGGTAACACCTGCAGATAAACCAACAAACATAGTCAACGAAGTAGTAGGATCGGTAATACCATTCTCGTAACGGTATGCCGCCCTTACCTGAAACATATTTCTATAAGAATACTCAGCACCTACACCCAGATAGTCATTGATAAATGAGTTAGAAGTGAAATTACCCATAATGGTTAATTTGTGCTTTGGCATACTGTCCTTACCTGAAAGATGATGATCATCAAGGTAGAAATCGTAAGAAGCACCCATGTTCAGGTAAGTAGGCATTTCAAACTTATCTGATGGCGTACGTGCAGTCACTACATAATTAGGTGTAGCCTGCGGCTGATCGGTATTGATAGCAAATCCAGTACCGGAGTAGCGCATATTAGTACCCAGGTTACGGAGCGTAATTCCCAAATGGAAATTATCTTTTTTACCCGTTACATACTGTATACCACCTTCAAATGCAAGACCAAGAGCACTTACGTTATTCATCTGCTCAGATACGTAAGTAGCCGCAAATCCTCCATTGATGTGTGTCGTGAATTGACGGGCATAGCCAACAGCGACATTGAGGAATTGGGGGTGGAATGTACCATACCCTTCGGGGTTATAATAATCAGTAGCCGGGATATCGCCAAACCCTATGGACATGATGTTGATGCCAATAACATTACCACCATGCAAAGGTATAGCCAAACCAAGGTTACTCACATTAACACCGGTACCTGTGAGGTAGGCACCGCTAGACAACCCTACTTCCAAAGCAGAGTCAACTGCGAGCCCGGCGATGTTGCATTTCATTGCCTCGATGCCACTGACATATGCCGTATTCATACCAAAAACACCGGTAGACCTTGCCCATGGATTGATAGTCAACTCCGGAGCACCTGCTTGCCCTATGCGATCTTTATTACCCGCAAAGGCGCTGATAGACATGCCCAGGGCGAGAACGGTAACTAAGGATTTCTTTGAAATTTTTTTCATAATCTAAATACTAAAAATCTTTAATGAGCTTAGTCTAATAACCCTTTTACTGAATATTAATAAGAGGTTGCATCTATCGGACGCATTGCTCCAAACCATTTCAATACTGTTTCACCTATACCATCAGCCTGCACATGTATCAGATACATACCACTTGCTATAGGTAATCCTGCTGCATTACGAACATCCCAATCCAAAAATGATGTTGCATCATCCTTAGTAAGGGTGCGAACCAATGTACCATCGAGCGCATATATGTGAGCTGTAACGCGCTGAGGAAGGTTGATGATCTTTACCTTAGTATCATACCTGTTGGTCTCGTAACCAGAGAAACCATAGTAAGGGTTTGGCACAGCATAGATCCTGCTCAATAACTTACTACGATTAGTGGTATCAGACAATTTACTTGGCACCATATTCTTGGTAGTAAACGTATAATAAGGTAATGTACCACTCAATGAATCTGAAGCCGCAAGAGCTGGTTGTGCAGGATCAGCTTTGTAGGCAGCATACGGACGATTGACCCTGAACTGGAGCCTGGTCTCTGTAGGAATAATACCATCTCTTAAAGAAGCCAATGGAACTGATGGATTCAATGTAGGGACACCTACCCATGCAACATTTTCAAACGCCTTCTGGATGGTTGTATTACCATTAAGCGGAGTAGCATTCTTCAGTTTAGATACCACATAGGCATCACTATCATATTTAGTGTTCATCACATATACAATATGCTTACCACCAAATACAATTGAGCCATCAAACGTATTAAACATATTTGTAGATGGATTAAATATCATATCGCCACCATTGTCACTACCCAGGTAAGAATCCTCTCCGAATATAATATTAAGACGAATACCTGTATTGATATCAACAGCATAACCCGGGAACCAAGACATACCGTTCTCAGAAGCGTCAGAAGAATAAACAGGCGTTACACCATCTGAAGCATAATCCATATCCCAACCAGCGTGTTTCCTCAACGTGAATTTCATTGCGTTATTCTGAGCCAGGTTAGAGTCTTCCTGCTCTTCCACTACAGCACAACGTGTCCACAATGATTTATCAGGCGTAAATACAATATTCACATCCGGTGTTTTGGAGAAGTGCGCGAGGTCTTGTGTTGCACCTGTATAAGCAACTTCAAATGCACAAGCAGAACCATTAGAGTAATGCTTAGCAAAGAATGCGGCGGCAAGGTTATAAGGAGCCCAAGTACTCTTAGCAGGTGAGAAATTAGCCAGCATCAACTCATAAAACTGGAGGGTGTCTAACTTCATATAGTCATTAAAGTTACAAGGGTTGGTAGCAGAATAGCTTGTACCAAAGTGCTGGTTGTTACCACTCCTGATCCAGTTAGCAAAATTACTATCTGACTGGTCGGCGACACCCCACAACCATGATTTAGAATTATCCGCAAAAGATATGGTTGACGAAATGTAACCATTACCATTTACCTGATCGACACCCGGAGCGTTCGCCTGCGCCACAGAAACAGAGATACCATATTTTTCAATGATCTGCTCATTAACAGAACTGATATCACGCTCGCTATATATAACATCCTGATTGCCTTTGCTATCTATTGCAGTAAGTTTCCATGTAGCTGAAGAAGGTAAAACACCTGCGACCAAACCACTATCTGACCCAATTTGTAATACCCAGTCAACAGGCTGTAGCACTTCAGGATCAATCACTTTAACATTTACTGGACCTTGTCCTTGACTATATACGAGATCAGAAACGCTATCATTCTTAACAATATTCATCTCACTAGCTGTAGATAACTCGGTAAACGATCCCCCATTACCTAAACCTTCAATACGCGTTACCACTACACCATCACCAAAATTAGCGTTTAATGTTGTTCCCATATTTCCGTTAGCCGGATTAGGAATGGCAGCAACAACAGGAATATTGATACCACCAGCTCCATGAGCACTACCTATATAAGGCTGATCTTGTGTGCCATTTACATAATGTGGCAGTGGGTTAAAGTTCTGGAAATTGTTGTAACCATAAGCAATAGCCACGAAATAATATGTATGATAATTGATCAATTCCGGATCGGCAGTTGCAGCGAACTGATCGGCACTAATAGTAAAGCTGTGAACAACACCGCTATCCTTACCTACAACTTTGATCTGAGGCGTCCAGGTAGAATCGCTGACTGCTGTTACTTTAGCATAGTTGATAATTTTAGTAACATTATTATGAATATCGCACTGGAATACTTCATAAGCCTTGGTATTATCTACTTCGCCTGTGTTAGGGTCAAAAATTTCTGCAGAAGTGATGCTGCTGTTAGCTAACTGGAATACGCGATAACCTTCAAAGTGGTATAACGAGTCTGCATAGTCATTAGATACTGCCTTAGCTACAGCCTGATGGTAGCGCAGCGAGTCAATGTACGTTCCATCAGTACGACCATAGCTTTCTGCATAGTTATTACTTCCATAATCATTAACCATGTAGAATACCAGTTTCCTGTCAAGTTCTCTAACCACAAGCCTTGGGGCTTCAGGGCCTTCAACAGTTTTAAAGCCTTCTTCAAACAATGCCTGAGCACCATCATCTACGCTTTTGATGGTTTTGAAATCTGTACTTGGGCAACCACCTACACCTGAAACCCAAAGTGCACCAAAGGTAATATCATTGATAGCACCCGGAACCAGTTCAAAAGGTCCGGAAGAAAAGATGAAGCGCCTGTCACCCGGATTGTTGTTACAGTTACACTCAGACCAAGAAGTCTTGTCTCCCGGGTCACCGGTAAATACAAAGTGTGATACCGGACCAGAACCATATCCTTTACAAGGTACTCCTGTACCTTGGAAATCATTAGAAAAATGCTCACCATCTTTAATGGTACCAGTCATGTAGTTATATATCTGTATTCCGTTCACGGGGTTACCGATAACACTGGCGTCATTGTTATAGTAAGTAAAGTTGGTCATACCCAGTTGCTGTATAGTATCTGGTAAACCTGAGCGATGTATAATTCTCTTAGGTCCTTTAAAGAAGTCAACTCCAACCTGAGGTGGGTTAAGGCCATAGCTGTTTACAGGATGTCCGGCAGATCCTCCATCATCATTTGTACCATTATACTGTATACCAAGACCACGAGATGTGTCGCAACCGATGTAGTCATCGGCATAGTAACCAAGGTCACAGTCATCCCAAACAGCGATATACGTACTATCGATAGTGAGCGCTCCGCGATTAATGACACGATAGTTACAGAAAGTAGTATTGTTCAGGAAGTCCTGGGTAGAATAAGCAAATGCAGAGGTCTGAACTTCAATACCCATAGACGCTGTCTGAGATTGCAACTTAACATTTCCTGCATCGTTGAACACCCACCAGATATATTCGTCACCAAGGATATCCGGATACTCACCTTGTGCAGGCTCGTATATTCCGTTACCATTCAGATCCACAAATGGAGCATATGAGTTTCCGGAATAAGTGCTTGATGTAAGGTCAAGCAGGCCGTTAGCACCTTTTGCTTTACTATTCCCTTTACCTGGCCAGTCGAAAATCACGGAATACTGAGATGCCTGTAAGTTACCACCTACTTTCGCTGCCTCTATGAAGGCATTAATAGTAGACTTATCTATTTTCCAGAAGTTATCCCAGTTAGCACAAGCGTCACTTGATATCTTACCGTTGATATCTAATGCACCCGGCCAGTAATCATTACCATCCTGACGATAGGTTTGCGCCGCTACTTTAAGCGAACCTGTTTTATCAACACCACCTATCCAACAAGACGCGGCAAATTGGGAACTGCGACCGGAGTTTTTAGGGACTTCATAAGCAGCAACCTGCAAACCTATATTCCACCACATATCACCACCTGTCATCAAACGGGCACGTACGTTATTGATATCAAGGTCAATCGCTGCAATAGCCGGCTGGCAACCAGTTACGGTTGTTTTTTGCTGAGACTCCCTGTGACCAGAAGAACCAATATTTTCTCTTGCAGCGGCATTTCCAACAAAACCAAATAAGCCAAGAAGAGTTAGGGCTCCGGTAAAACGTATATTTTTTGCAATATTCATAACTTACTCAAGTTATATTATTAATTAATTAAAAATTGTATTCGAGACCAAATGTTATAGTACGGGCATAGTTGAAATGACTTGGGTCATTGTAGAGTATCCTATAGAGGTCAGAATAAGACTGTGGATTGATCTGCTGTGGTACAAATTGTTTACCATAAGATGAAGACAGATAACCGTTATCATCAGGGCGACCAGTGTAACCATAGACGCCAAGTATTTCACGTGTACTCAGAAGGTTGTTAACATAGATGAAAGCAGATATTTTCTTGATACGTTTTGCTTTCACACCATCAGGAGTTTCTTTCTTTGTCTTACCAAATTCGAAAGCAAAATCTTTATTGATGCGCAGGTCAAGACCATAGTGCCATGGCAAACGTGAACCATTGATATCACCTATGATTGTGTTACCAATTGGGTTCTGCAACCTTGTGAACGGCTCACCGCTTCTTGCCTTGGCAATAAGATCGATACCTGCATTCTGGAAGATGTGTTTACCTTTAACTACAGGTCCTTCACCGTCCTCATAACGATAGTCAAAGCTACCGTTGATGATGTGACGAGAGTCATAATCGAGAGCAGATACATAGCGTAAGTTAGGCAGACCGGCTTCGATAAATGTTTGCAACAAACCATTAGGAGAGATATAACCTTGTCCACCAGAGTTGGTAGAGAATGGGGTTGAACCTGTACCTTCAGCAAACTGGAGGGTATAGTTGATATTCATCGTCAGGTGATTGGTAGCACGAGTATCAAAATTCAACTTCACACCCTTGGTAGTAGAGAAGTCACGGTTACCATATGTGTAATAGGTAGTAGGATAAGCATAAAGATAAGGCTGAACAGTGATCTGGTCTTTACGCTCTTTATAGAAACCTGTAATGGTCAATGCTGAGTTTTTGCTTATTTCCTGCTGGAAACCCAACTCATAATCATAAGTCTTCTGGGTCTTCAGGTTTGAGTTTTCGATAACTGTATTTGAGTTCTGGTTCAGGTAATAGTAATCATAAGGGGTAGAGCGAGCGATATTAGGTGTAGGGCGCTGCGCATACAAATCATAGTGTGCAAAGAAGTTAGACGAAGCTGAGATTGGGAATGCAACCCTGATACGTGGCATTACCGTAACATCAGGCACGTAATCTGTGAATGAACCATTAGGGTTAAAGTTCGAATCTGTGATCTTAACACCATTAGCAAGTAATGGCTGAGGGTCACGACCGCCTGAGTAGTTTTTCAACACTGATGGATCAGAGATAAACTTACCCGTCGCATCATACCAGTTATTACCACTTCTGTAACCAATGATGTTTGGAGATTTTGAATTGTTATCATCTACATATACCACATAACCGTTTCCGATGTTAGCAGGGGTCTTACCACCGTTGATGTAGTTAGAAGAACCACCAACGTCACCAACTGTCCTTTCCTGATACAATGAATATGGATCAGTAAGCACCTTAGTATTAGCGGAATACCTGTCAACACGAACACCAATGTTGAACAAGATGTCTTTGTATTTAAACTTATCGAGCAAATAACCTGCGATATAGTTAGGAGTAAATGCACCTATAGGACGAGTATAGTTACCATTAGCATCCTTCTGTGTCCAATAGTCGTTAAAGTTTACGGTACCGGTGTTTGCAGCTCCTGTGTAGCTATAACCATAATAGTTAACAAATGGATTACCGCTGTTCAGCAACTCATCGGCAGAGAAAAGACCCAGATTGAATGTTGATGGATCCAATGCATCGATATTGATATTCTGATTGCTACTCAAACCAAGTTGTTTCCTCAGGTTCTTGTCGAATGGAGTATTACCTACGTTAACATAATTGTAGCTGATAGTATCTGTAGGGCTAGGTATAACATGACCAGCCTGTACATCAGCCAGGGAATAAGTCTGTCCATTGACATGGAAAACAGGATGTGCCTTATCAAGCACGAGGTTTGAATTGTCGATGCTGCTTACCAGCTGTCTCATAAGACCCCAAAGCGAACTTGTACCATATCCGTTGGTGTTAGCTATAGATGTAAATGATTTTTCAACACGCTGTTGGTAATAGAGACCAAACTGTATACCATGGGAAATATTACCCGTCTTAAGGTCGAATGATGCATCAACGGTCAACGCATATTGACTGGTGGTAAAATTCTGATAATAGCTCTGAGACGCTCCCGGGCTATAAGCCAAACCATAAGTAAGAGCGGGCTCGTCACCATTCAGCAGGGCATTAGATGCCTGTATCTGTTGGGTAAGTATCGGTAAATTATCATGCAGGGAGTTGTAATACTGAGTAGTGTAATTAGCCAGATTCGGGTTCATTTCTGACCTCTGGAAATTGATACCTGTTGGTTGGGTAACAAACAGAACCGTACCTTTCTTTCCTGATGCGGTATCAGTAATATTTGGTATATAGACCGGAGTATAATTAGTAGTGAATTTACCTACGTATGCATAATCAAATATATTGCTTTTGAAAGTTGGGTCCTGTGTTACTATATGTGTCTGTTGGTAGTCTAACTGTACTGTGTAGAATGCATTTGACACAAGGCTGTGCTTACCGGAATCGGAAGAACCGCCCTGCTTGCCAAATTTCTGGGTAAAGCGGAGATAGCCACGGCCAACACCCTGATTCTGAACAGGTGTCTCCGATGATGAGTATATACGTGCGCGGTTATACTGATCGGTACTGGTATAGTCATAACTACCGCCCGTTACTATGCGCATCTGGTCGTTGACCTTGAAATCCATTTTACCATTTAAACGAACCTCTTGAACCAAATTATTTGGCGGACGCTTAACTGCTGTCAGCTGGTTAGCTGTAATGTAATCAGATGCAAGATTGTATACTGTATTACCACTGTTATCAGACGTCAGTTTTAACGGGTTCTTTTGCAAGTTCTTCAATACATCACCTGTTGCTATATATTGTTTGTCGTAATATGGATACCTGTCTGCATCATGATAATAGTCACCACCAAGAGCATAGCTGATAAACGGCCTGCGACTGCCATCTGGCATCAGCTTCTTGGCTAACGGACCGGACAGCGAGAATGAAGCCAGGTTATTGTTATATCCATCAATCGAGTGTTGTAAACGTATACCGCCGGTCGTTTTAGCAGCACCACCCTTTGAAGTAATGTTGATAACCGCACCAGATACGTCACCATATTGCGCGGAAATACCAGAGGTCAACACTTCCAATGCATCAGTTGAACCCTGAGACATGTCAATACCGCGGCTACCATACACCTGCACTCCATCTATAATGTAGAGGTTACCATCAGAACGGCCACCATCTGCATTGACAGTACCATTTCTCTTCTGCTGATATATACCAGGCGACTGAGCCACAAGGTCAGCGGTCTGTGTAGTTGGTTTTTGCTTGATTTCTTTATTGGTAAGTACGTTACCACCGCCATACGGAGTAGTCAATGGCTTCTGGTACCGCACAACCACTTCTTTAAGATTGGTGTGCCCTGCTGGCTCGAGTGTTTGATTCAACTGAGTCTGTCCGCCGGGAGAAATAAATACGCCGGTTACCGTTTTGGTCTCGCAACCTACATATGAAAAGGTAACGTCGTAAGAGCCCGGTTCCATACCTTTAATGGAATAATTACCATCAAAATCGGTTACTGTTATTCCTTTAACAATACCACCGCTTTTCAGAGATACCGACCCATTCACGACAGGCTCTTTTTTCGAATCCACCACATGCCCTAATAACTCCTGAGCAAATGTAGATCCTGAAAACGCTGTGAAAACGAACAAAAGAAGATAGCGTAATGTACTTTTCATATGTAAAATTAATATGTTATTACTAAATGAGAGCGTAAAGATAGAAAAAACTGTTAAAAATCAGCCCTTTGAGAAATTTAATTTTCCACAGAGTTTTTATCATCATGTTAACTGAAAATCAAGTTTCTGTTAAACCCGTCCTAATAATAGACGAATTAAAGGTTAAAAAACTTGGGTAGTTACAAAAAAATATTTTTTAACACATTACGATTAAATACTCAAAACCTTTACCAACAAAGCTTTGCTCATTTTCTCCAGTGCCTCAAAAGTATAACCCGCAATATGTGGGGTAACCACCACATTGGGCATCTGCATAATCGAATTCAATTTGTCATACATGTGTATACCCATCTTTGATATAGGCTCTATTTCAAATACGTCGAGGCAAGCGCCGATGATCTTTTTGCCGGCAATCCCATCATATAACGCATTTGTATCTACCACAACCCCTCTTGACGTGTTAATAAGGATAAACGGCTTGTTCATAGCTGCAAGAAACTGACCGTTAAAATAGTGGCGCGTCTCCTCGTGAGAGGGCACATGAAAACTAACAATATCGGCCTCTTTAAAAATGGCATCCAGACTGTTGCTACGGGTTACATAGTCCGGCACCTCAGAAAAGCTATACTTGTCGTAAGCTAATATTTTCATATCAAACCCTGAAAGTTTGCGTGCGAACGATCTTCCTGTATGCCCGAATCCAATGATTCCCAGTGTTTTACCTTCCAGCTCTGTCCCCCTGTTCTCATCACGCAGCCATATTCCTTGCTTCATTTCGTTCTGCCCCACCCCAATCCTCCTTATCAGAGAAAGAAGCATACCCAGTGCATGCTCACCAACGGCATTACTATTGCCCTCCGGGCTACCAAAGCACACAACGCCCTTTTGCCTGGCATGCTCAAGGTCTATCACCTCCATACCCGACCCCATTCTGCCTATCCACTTTAATCCGGGCGCAGCATCGATCAAGTCACTGTTCAACTGCAGCCTTGTTGACGTAATAACGCCTACACAATCTTGAATAAGGGTAAAGGCAGCCTCCTGAGTTATCTTTTCATGCACCACACATTCATACCCTGCCTGTGTAAGGCCATTGGTAAGAAGCACATGCACAGGTGCTGCTATCAGCACTCTTCCTTTGCTACTGATCATTAAAATTCTGCTTGTATAGTGTTACAAAATCCTGAACAGATAATTGCTCCGCCCTTTTGTCAAATATCTTATCTCCTAAAGATTCCGGCGGCATAATGCTTTTCAATCCGTTACGCAATGTTTTCCTGCGTTGGTTGAAAGCCGTTTTCACCATCATGATGAACTTCTTTTTGTTGCTGATCTCATGCGGATTACGCAGGTTGGTGAACCGCAGCACACCACTATCTACTTTAGGAGGCGGGGTGAACGCACCCGGAGGCACATCGAACAGATATTCCACCTTGAAAAATGCCTGCATGAGCACACTTAATATACCATAGGTTTTGCTACCCGGGCCTGCTGCTACGCGTTGCGCAACTTCCTTCTGAAACATGCCTATAACCTCGTCCACATGTGGCTCCCAGTCAAGCACTACGAATAATATTGGCGAAGAAATATTGTAGGGAAAGTTACCCGCCAGGCTGAAGTTGGTATCAAAGGGCATGTCTGCTTTCAGTATGTCCTGATTGATGATCTTGCCCTTCATTTCAGGGTAGGTCTTATAGAGATATTCTACCTTTTCAGTGTCTATTTCTATGGCCTTATATTGTATGTCTTTCCACTCTAAAAAATACTTGGTGATGGCGCCACCGCCGGGGCCTACCTCTACCAGATTCATCCCCTCTTTGTGCGCAACCGACTCAACTACTTTCCGGCAAATATTTTCATCATGCAGAAAATGCTGGCCGAGACTCTTCTTTAAAGTGTACATCGTGCAAAATTCAATATTTGGCAAGCAAAAGCCAAATGTATTTTCTTATTAAGAGCAACAAAAAAGGGCTGGCAGATCAATATCTGTCAGCCCTTGCAAGAATTAATATATAAACCTAAGCCGGCTTAACGCTCTTAGCCTTGAATTTATTGATAGCGTTGCGGGTGAAATCGCTCAATACCAGACGGCCACTGATAGCGGCACGGTCTGAAAGCAAAGTATCCCAATGGTCTGTACCTGTCCAGAACACCTTCTTCAGCTGCGCCATAGCTTCAGGGCTGCTGTGCGCCAGGCGGTTGGCCAGACTGCTCACAGCATCGTCCACTTCAAATATGGTCTTGTGTACCTCTGAATACAATCCATGGCGTTTAGCCCACTCAGCAGACCTCCACTCGCTGGCGTCTATAGCCAATTGAGAGAAACCTGATACCCCTATCTTACGCTCAACTGCAGGGCCTACCACAAACGGGCCTATACCTACAGCAAGTTCGCTCAGTTTTACAGATGCATCTTCGGTTGCAATAGCATAATCAGTTGCGGCGATAATACCTACACCACCACCTACAGCCTTACCTTGCACACGGCCTATGATGAGTTTATGACACTTACGCATGGCATTGATCACGTGTGCAAAACCGCTGAAAAATTTCTTACCATCGGCTTCGTTTTCGATAGCCATCAGTTCGTCGAAAGATGCACCGGCGCAAAATGCGCGCTCCCCTTCACTACGCAGGACGATCACCTTTACGCGGTCGTCTATCCCTATATCATTAATGGTCTTGGCAAGATCTGTTAAAATAGCAGCAGGTAATGCATTGCTGGATGGGTGAAAGAATTCGATAGTGGCAATACCATGTTCTATAGTATGATTTACATGGCCTTCTGTATGTTTCATAGATAGCAACTAAATTTTAAGATGATGTTAATGATGCCGAGCTAACAGCGAAAATTAATTGTAAATTATTTTGGTGTGCAAATATATACATCTGCATCGTATATACAACCTTTTGAAAAGGGGGATTTATCTCCAGCGCGGCAGATAGCGTTTTTATTCATATCGTATGTTACACCAATACCGCTCTTCGCTTAACAGTCCTTCAACCGGATGATTGCTGAATAAATCTTATCTTTGAAAAGGCCTTTATATTGCAAATGAAGTCCCAATATATAGTTAAACAATTTATAAGTACAACCATGTCGTTTTGTTTACACAACAAATATTTAAAAATAAACATATTTACTCCTATCTTCTTATTGGGGCTGCTTTTATCGTCCTGGTCACAAGCGCAGGTAATCTGGTCAAGCCCGTCTAATACTTCGTGGCTTACAGGAAGCAATTGGGTAGGCAGCGTGGCGCCAACAGCGACACAGATCGCTGAATTTGACGCCAATCCTACCTCAGCTACCACTGGTGTAGGTATCGATATGAATGCGGCGGCAGGATCATTAAGCATTTCAGGACTTTATATCAGCAGCACAAGGACAAATAATTTTTTGCTGGGCAACAATTCGGCAACCAGCGGTACGTTATCTATCTCAGGTGATCTCATCAACGGTACACCCAATGTTTTTATTGCGAACTTTTCTGCGGGTCCTTCTAAATTAACAATACAGAATACTCAGGGATCCGGTTCATCAACTCTTGGGCTGAATTTAGGGTCATCAGCAGGCAATTTTACTATGGGCAGCGGTGGCACCACAACTGCCGGAAATACCATTTCCGTTACCAGCGCTATAAGTGCCACGGGACTACTCACCGTGCTGGGTGGCGGCACATGGAATGCCATAACGGCGACCGGCAATAACGGGGGCATACTAAAACTGGGAGGTGCTAACACATTTACGGGAGGCATAACCGCAGGCAGTGCCGATGGCACCGGCAGTGGTATACTGGAACTGGATGTGAACAACGCTATCAACAACTCAACAGGCAACAATATCACGGTTAATCCTAATAGCCAGTTATACCTGGCTGCTACTACAGGGAGCACATACACTACTGATAACATCACGCTCTACCTGAACGGCCTCGGCAATAATTACGCATCTACCGGCAAAGGAGCAATGGTTAACCTCAGCGGCAGCAGCTACACATGGACAGGCCCGGTTAATCTATCTACTGACGCAAGCATTTCTGTACTTGGTTCAAGCACAGTAGCACTGACCCTGGGTGGCAACATATCGGGCAGTGGCAAACTGATAAAAGAAGGCCCGGGTAATCTCATTATTAATGGCGCTACTAACACCTGGGCAGGTGGCATGCAACTGAACAAAGGAACCATCACTGTTAACGCAGGATCATCATTGCCGGTTGGTGATATTTACATGAATGCAGCAGCAGGCAGCTCCATCGTTTTCAACAATAGCCAGACCATCACCAGCCTCAGCAGCAACTTCGGGGTGTCAACCGGCAGTTTCTCACAAACTATTTCCCTCGCGGCTGCTACCACACTTACCATTGATCAGGCCACAAACACTACCTATGGCAACGGCGCCGTCACCTCCCTTACCAGTAACATTACAGGTAGTGGTAGTGTTGTAAAAACGGGGAGCGGCACGCTAACCCTCACAAGCACTGGCAACACCTTTTCGGGAGGCCTCACAATTTCAGGGGGCACATTAAGACTTAGCCCCGTAAGTGCGCCATCGACAATTGCCAGTAACCTGAGAATGAATGGAGGCACATTAAGTACTAATGGAATAGCTGCTGTAACACTGAATTTCGGAACAGGTACGTTTGCCTTGACAGACAACTCAACACTCGACTTCGATGTCACCAACACTCATTACATAAAATTCGCCAACAGCAGCGCTGTTACCTGGACAACGGGAAAAATACTGACAGTAACCAACTGGACAGGTGCCTACAACAGCACGGCTGGCACAAAAGGCCGCTTATTCATAGGCACGGGTACAACAGGGCTTACCGCAACACAGCTGGCACAGATACATTTTGATGACGGCATGGGGCATATTTATGCTGCTACGCAACTGGTGAGCGGCGAAGTTGTACCTCTGGCTCCTTTGATAACAATTGCAACAGGCTCCTACGGTCCCTTTTGCAATAACATAAGCAATACTATCAGTGTGGCTTATACATCATCGGGGCCTTTCACCGGCACCTACAAGGTGCAGTTGTCTGGTCCTGCCGGCACATTCACCGCAGATACGCTCACTGGCATTATTGGCTCCGGCACTACATCACCGCTTGCCGCAACCATCCCAACAGGCACTGCAGCTGGTACAGGATATCGCATAAGGGTGATCAACACCAGTCCTGTCGTATTTGGCGCCAATAATGGCGCTAACATCGCTATAAACGGCTTACCCATAGTAAATGTCATCAACGGCACAACTACCTTGACACCAGGGGCAACTATAACGCTTACCGATGCCTCATCAGGTGGCACATGGCATTCCAGCGATACTACAGTAGCTAAGATAACAACGGGTGGTGTGGTCACAGGCATCGGGCTCGGAACCGACACGATCACATATACAGTGACCAACACTTGCGGTCTGTCAACAACAGTGGTAAAATTGCTCAACGTAGTAGCTGCTCCGCAAATATTTGGTGTGACACCCAACACGGGCGTTCCGGGGGATACTATAATAATTACCGGATCAAATTTCAACCCTGCATCTGCTGACGACATTGTTTATTTCGGGGCCACAAAAGCAATAGTGACCAGCGCTTCTGCATCATCATTAAAGGTCACAGTTCCTTTCGGTGCTGCATATAGCCCGGTTTCTGTAACGGATACTACACTGAATGTTACTGCAGCCAGTATGTATGCATTCATGCCGACTTACAATAATACAGGTCTTATACCCGCGGCATTCAATTTTAAGCCTAAGGTTGACTTGGCCGCAGGAGGTAGTCCGATAGGGATATACCTTGCCGATCTGGATGGTGACGGTAAATCAGACATGGTGGTTGTGAACAGTGGACCTAACAACATGTATGTATACCACAACATAGGCACTGGTACAGGCATATCAGCAGCGTCATTTGCAGCGCCTCAGATATATGCGACAGGCAGCGGACCACACTACATCAAAATTGCGGACATAGACGGTGACGGCAAGCTCGATGTTATTGTGACCAACACGTCGACTTCATCTAATAATATCTCTATATTCAGAAACACATCTACGCCCGGCTCCATTACATTCGCTGCTAAAGTCAACTTCGGAGCAGGTGGTTCAGGGCCATATGATCTTGGCATTGCCGACATAGACGGTGATGACAAACCAGACGTTGTGATCACTAACCAGAATACGACATCATTTACCGTTCTCAGAAATAAATCAGTAAAAGGAACTTTATCATTTTCGAGTGCCGCGACATTTAGTATTGGCTATATTCCACTCCGGTTATTTACCGGAGACATCGACGGCGATGGGAAACCTGATGTAGCTACGATCAGCTATTTCTCCGGTTTCATATCCGTATTTCACAACACCGCTACGCCGGGCATTATCAACAGTTCATCATTTGCAACACCTTCTAATATTAATTTAGGAGCCGGTATAACTGCTATCAACGCAGCCGACATAGATGGAGACGGCAAGCCCGATCTGCTCGCTACAAACAGCAATACTAATTTACTATCGGTATACAGAAATACATCAGCGCCGGGAACGATAACTTTTGCCAGCAATACGGATTTTGGCACCGATTCTACACCTGAAGATATAGAGGTGGGCGATATTGACGGCGATGGTAAAGTTGATATTATAGTAGCCAACTACGGCGCTGGCTCATTATCTATTTTTCGAAACGCGGCAGTAAGCGGAACTATATCTGCAAGTTCACTTGCCGGCCGCGTAAGCTTCGCAGCCGGCACTTCGCCGTCAGGCATGGCTATAGGTGATCTGGATGGCGATCAAAAACCGGATATAGCATTAGTAAACGGCGGTGCGTCAACAGTATCCATTTTCAGGAATTATCCTCTGCCTCCTGTAGGCATCATTACCGGTGCAGACTCTTTATGCATGGCTAGTACCACAACATTTACAGATTCTATCCCGGGTGGTATATGGGTCAGTTCGAACCCTGCTGTAGCAACAATCAATAGCTCGGGCATGGTAACAGCAGTGGCACAAGGTCTTGATACCATCGCGTATTATACGGTAGCACAGGGTGACACCAACATTGTTCGCCACCCTATCAGGATCGACCTCCATTTACCAGTCGGGGTCATTACCTCTACTGCTACCAGTTTTTGTGTCGGTGCTACCCTACCTCTTACCGACACTCCTGCCCACGGTATGTGGAGCAGCAGCAACATAACTGTAGCAACTGTTGACACTGTAGGTAATGTTACCGCGCATGCGACAGGTAATGTGATCATTACCTACGCTATCAGCAACAGTTGTGGTGCTACGCAAGACACCATGCAACTCACTGTGACCCCACCTACGGGTTATACCATAGGTACTATAACGGGCACGCCGGCTACGTGTATTACAACGCCCGTTACCTTTACCGATACCTCTGCAGGTGGCACATGGACAAGCAGTAACACTTCTGTAGCCAACGTAAATACATCAGGTGTTGTTTCCGGTGCAAGCTACGGTACTGCGGTAATTACTTATGGCGTAACCAACAGCTGTGGTACCTACGTGGCTACCTCAATGATCACTATCGATACCATTACTATCCCTGCGGCACTCACTGGTGCCGATAGCTTGTGCCAGGGTACAGCAACAATATTCAGTACGCCGCAAGCTGGTGGAATATGGAGTGTAAGCAATGCAACTGCAAGTGCAAGCGGAGATACGATCACCGGGACATTGCCGGGCACGGACACCATAACTTATACACTGACCAATACATGCGGAACGGTGAGTGCTTCAAAGACTATCGTCACAAAGCCAGCTCCTTTTGCAGATACTATACTCGGGCTATCCAGTGTATGCCCTACAGACACGATAGTTCTTGCCGATTCTGCATCAGGTGGTGTATGGAGCAGAACAAACACGCATGCCAGTGTATCGCCGATAGGCGTGGTAACAGGTATTACAGGCGGCGTAGATACCATCTTATACTCCGTTACAAATAGCTGCGGCACCGCTGTAGCAAACAAGGTAGTATCCGTTGTACCTGTTCCGAACGCAAGTGCTATATCAGGTCCATCGGCGGTCTGCGTCGGTGCTTCCATAACGCTGGGCGACACCGCAACATCTGGCGTGTGGACCATAAGCAATGCCAATGCAACTATAGCAGACAGCGTAGTGAGCGGAGTAAGCATCGGGCTTGATACTGTAACATTTACTGTTACCAACATGTGCGGCACTTATAGTGTCATTAAGCCCATCACGGTCAACCCTGCATTGTTAGACCCGGGTGTTATTACGGGGCTAACTAGCGTGTGCGTCCATGATACCATTTACCTCGTCGATACCATATCTGGTGGCATATGGGGTAAAACAAATACCAAGGCAAACGTAAGTAATACAGGTATGGTTGTAGGTCAGGCGGCAGGTATAGACACCATAAAATATACGCTTACCAACGCATGTGGCAATGCGGTAGCCACTTACCCTGTAACCGTCAATCCGCTGCCATCTGCGGGCACAATTACAGGCGCCACGGCAGTTTGCGCGGGCTCGTCGATCATTATTCATGATACCACTTCAAATGGCTCGTGGACTATCACCAATGGTTTCGCCACCCTCGCCGGCGATAGCATAGTGACCGGTGTAAGCGCAGGTACAGATACCGTAAAATATACGGTAACCAATAGTTGCGGCATTGCAACTGCTATCAAAAGGATAACAATATCACCGCTACCCTATGCCGCATCCATCACAGGTTCTTCTAACGTATATGTGGGTGACACAATCATACTGAAAGACTCTACAGCCGGCGGCGTTTGGAAGGCAAGCAATACAAATGCTATTGTGTCTAATGGTAACGTGGGCGGATTACAGCAGGGAATTGACACCATTAGCTATGTGGTAACCAATTCATGCGGCAGGGACACAGCATATTTCTATGTAGATATATTACCGCAGTCTAGTGCAGGGCTAATAACTGATTTTCAAGTTTATCCTAACCCCGGCAATGGCTCATTTACTATAACACTTACATCCCGTATTGATCAGAGCATAAAGGTAATATTGGCAAATTCAGTTTATCAATCTATTGCCGTTTATGATGTAAATACCAACAAACCTACTGCGATCAGCGCTCCTGTACTTAGCGCAGGCGATTATTTCCTGTCCGCTGTAACAAAACAAGGATGGTATACGGTGAAGGTGGTCATATTCAGGTAAGGTACCAGGCGGCTTGTAAGTTGGCATGATACTTATGCAGTCTGGAGTAGAAAGTAATCAAACGACGTAGATGGAAAACAAGTCTTTTTCGGAACTGATCAACGGAAGCAAACCCGTTCTTGTCGATTTTTCGGCTGAATGGTGCGGTCCATGTAAGATGATGGCCCCCATACTGAAACAGCTGAAGGATATGATAGGCGACAAAGCCACGATCATTAAAATAGATATTGACCGCAACCGGCATTTGGCTACAGCCTACCAGGTATCAGGCGTGCCCACACTGATCCTGTTCCGAAATGGGAAACAACAATGGCGGCAGTCAGGTGTCATACCAGCCCACCAGCTAAAAACAGTTATTGACCAGAATATGTCGTTTTAACAGCCAAAGCATCAAAAAGCAATTAATACACATATATTCCAAAAAAGGAGCAATCACCTTTCAAATACCCCTGTCTGCATTACCTACCTTTCATAGTTTTAGGTATTTTTGTAACTATAGCATCACAAAATGCCTGTTCCAACAATGAAAAAACTTTCTATCATTGCCATTATGCTGTTGCCTTTGGCGGCGGCAGCGCAAGACAATCTCATCTCTAAGCTGGACGCTAATAAGAGCGAGAATACTGCGAAAGAAGATTACGATAAAAAATACCACTTTACCAAGCTCATCAATCTGGAGAATACTTCAGTAAAAAATCAGGCCAGTTCGGGTACCTGCTGGAGCTACTCTACCAACTCATTCCTGGAGAGCGAAATGATACGTATGGGGAAAACGCCAGTAGACCTCGCCGAACTCTATAGTGCTCGAAAGGTGTATGAGGAAAAAGCAGAGAACTACGTGCGTATGCATGGCGCAGTATCCTGGGGCGATGGCGGCGAGTGCCATGATGTGATCAACATGTACGCCAAGTACGGTGCTATGCCGCAGGTAGCCTACACAGGCCTTCACTATGGCACCAATAAAAATAAATTTGCAGAATTTCAGGCTATGCTGAAAGCTATGCTGGACGCAATAGTAGCCAACCCTAACGGCAAACTTACCCCGTCATGGAAGCAGGCGTATAACGCTGTTTTGGATGCCTACCTGGGTCCGGTGCCGGAGAAGTTTACCTGGGAGAACCGTACTTACACTCCTCAGTCATTTGCAAGGGAAGTAGTAGGCATTCACCCTGAAGATTATGTGGAATTATCTTCATTCACCACATCTCCTTACTACAAAAAGACCATCCTTATGGTGCCTGACAACTGGTCTTTCCAGCAGGTCTACAATGTAAAGATGGATGACATTACTGATATCATAGACAACGCATTGAATAGCGGCTATACCGTAGCATGGGCTGCAGATGTAAGCGAAAAATACTTTAGCTGGAAGAACGGTGTGGCGTATGTACCTGAAAAGGACTACGAAGACATGGATGACAGCGAAAAAAAATACATGTTTGACGGACCTAAGGATGAGCGCCACATCACCCCAGAGATGCGCCAGACCGCATTTGATAACTATGAGACCACCGATGACCATGGGATGCACATCGTAGGTATGGCTAAAGATCAGAATGGCCGTAAATACTACATCGTTAAGAACTCGTGGGGCGAAAAGAACGACTACAAGGGCTACATTTATGTTAGTCGTGCTTATGTACGGTACAAAACAACAGCCATCCTGCTGCACAAAAATGGTATCCCCGATGCGCTGCGAAGGAAGATGTTTCTGGATAAGGAATAACCCTGGTTGACCATATTGTATAAAGCATCACTGCATAGCAATGATGCTTTATTTTTTTAATCACCTTGCTACTTTCAGTCATTTCCCCCATTATTCCTACTTTTGCCATCTGCTATTATGAAACTAACGGAACACTTAGCCCAAGCTAAAAACACTATTATCTCTTTTGAGATTCTGCCTCCTACCAAGGGTAGGAGTATAGACTCACTGTTTGCAACGCTGGACCCCTTTATGGAGTTTAAACCATCCTATGTAAATGTGACCTACCACAGGGCAGAACAAGTGTACAAAAAACGCCTAGACGGCTCTTTTGAACGTGTAGAGATCAGAAAGCGCCCCGGTACTGTAGGTATTTGCGCGGCCCTTATGAACAAGTACAACATAGAGGCCATACCCCACCTGATATGTGGTGGTTTCAGTATGGAGGAAACTGAAAATGCCTTGATAGACCTCCATTATCTGGGCATTAAGAATGTATTGGCCCTGCGTGGTGATGCTGCTGCCAACGAAAAATTCTTCGTACCCCACCCGCATGGCCATCACTATGCCGACCAACTGGTGAATCAGATCATTACCCTTAACAAAGGCCAGTATATGGAAGACGATATTCTGGACGGGGTAAAAACTGACTTCTGCATAGGCGTAGCAGGCTACCCTGAAAAACACTATGAATCACCTAATATAGACACCGACATATCTTTCCTGAAAAAGAAGATAGACCTGGGTGCAGGCTACGTGACCACGCAAATGTTCTTTGATAATAAGCACTATTACGACTATGTGACCCGTTGCCGCCAGCATGGTATCGATGCACCTATAATACCGGGACTGAAACCGATCTCTAATAAGAAACAACTCACAGTCATACCACGCATATTCAATGTAGAGCTTCCTATGGAGTTGTGTAATGAGATCATGAAATGCAAGACCGATGCGGCTGTAGAACAGGTAGGTACCGAATGGCTACTGATGCAGTGCCGCGACCTGCTGAAAAACAATGCACCCGTACTGCACTTCTACACGCTCTCTAAACCTAACATGATCTACAACGTGCTGAAGCAATTATTCTAATTGAACCACGCTATATATCTTTAGAAAGCAACAGCATCAACCTGTTGCTTTTTTATTGTCCCGATCTCAAACTACAGTTGGCAACAATGCCTCTGCTATCCGCATATCTTCGGGTGTGGTGACCTTGAGGTTGCTGCGCTCCCCTTCTATCAAAAAGACAGGTATTCCGGATGCCTCCACAACGGTAGCCTCATCGGTAAAGGCAGCCCTATATTCCTGCGTGAAGGCCGGTAGTATGATCTCCGTTCTGAAGGTCTGCGGCGTTTGTATGATGCGCAGGTGGTCCCGGTTAAGCGGAGCGGATGTATCACCACTGGCAGTGCGTATGCTATCTGTTACGGGTATGGCTGGTATAGCGCTACCCTTGCTCATGGCCTGCTCATAACACCTTTTGATCAGGTCAGCAGACACCAGCGGCCGTGCGCCATCATGCACGAAGACAATGCCCTCTGCATCTATGGCATTCAGACCATTCTGCACACTATGGAAGCGAGCCTCTCCGCCCGTCACAATGGTCACATCGATCGCTTCAGGCAAAGAATTGAGCACTGTATGTCCATAACTGAGTTGATCAGCAGGCAGTACCAAAATGATGTTGATGTCAGGTATTGCCTGTTTAAAAGCCAGTATGGCATGAGCCAGCAAGGGTTTACCACCCAGGGGCAGAAATTGCTTTGGCAGGGCCGCGCCCATCCTCATCCCCTTTCCTCCGGCTACCAATACCGCATATTTCCTAATGTCATTCATACTTATTATTTTAACAGCCTGATTTAACCACAAAAAAACGTTTTTCTCATGTCACTTCAAAGGTTTTTACCCGCCGTCGCTCTGAGCGCTATCGCTTTGGGCCAGTTCTCACCGGCAAAAGCACAGATGGTATACGTTACCAAAAATGCCGGGGAAGCTACAGTAAAGGTATACACTACCTATTACAAGGACGAAGCTGATGTAGTGGTCTTCAAAACGCCATTTGTGAAGAATGCGCAAGGCAATAAAGGCCAGTGGCACTTTACCAAGTTCAGCGGCGAGGCCGATAAGCGCATCTTCTACACCGATTATAAAAAAGGTGCCGATGTGATCGTGTACTTTACCAGCGACGCCAAAGAAGCAGGCTGGAAAAATATGAAGAAACGCTTTTTGATGAATTAATGTTAGCGTTAAATGGTTAAAAGGGCGAGAGGTTAACAAGCCCGGAGTCCTGGATTAACCAATTAACTGATTAACTTTTTAACTGATCAACGAATTGCCCAATTAACCTTTTAACTGAAAACGCCATGTCTATTGCCAAAATTGTAGCCGCTGTCGCACTGTCACTGTTTGCCACCCGCTCGCAGGCTCAAGTAGTATATGCTACCAAGTATACCAGCGACGCTAATGTAAAGGTGTACGTAACAGAGTACAAGAGCGGTGCCGACCTGGTGGTGTACAAAACCCAATACAAAAGCGACGTTGATGGCAATAAAGGCATCTGGTACTTCACTGAGTATACCAGCGACGCCAAGAAGAAAATATACTTTACCCAATACAAAAGCGACGCAGACATAATTGTTTATTTTACAGAATATAAAAGCGATGCAGGCTGGGTAAACAGCGCCAAGCAGCATACCATGTATTAAAGGCTACATACTACCCTCCCCCGTCTTGTAATGGCCCTCGCTGCCCTGTTATCAACTCATTATTATATCCGAGCCCGGGCACATAACCTTATATTATTCTATTTCCTCCTTTTTGATTTGCTTTTCTATTTTGGTTACTTTTGCCACCCATGCTATCTAAAGATATTTTATTAAAAGCATATAGGCTGATGATGACTGCCCGGGCTATGGCAGACATCTATGACGCCAACAGGCAGACCTGCAAATACGTTCACAGCACATCACGCGGCCACGAGGCCATACAGCTGGCTACCGGGTTTCTCCTTAAGCCCTGCGACTTCGTTAGCCCCTACTACCGCGATGAGAGTCTGATGCTGGGTATGGGCTACCGCCCTTATGAGCTTATGCTGCAGCTGCTGGCTAAGGCAGGAGACCCATTTACAGGGGGCAGAGCCTACTACAATCATCCTAATATCCGCCGGGATGGATTTCCCGGCATCATACACCAGAGCAGTGCGACAGGCATGCAGGTGATACCTACTACGGGCATTGCACAGGGTATCAAATACCGCGAGCAGCAGGGCCTTTCTCAATACCCCGACCCACCCGTGACCATATGCTCACTGGGCGATGGCAGCGTTACCGAGGGCGAGGTAAGTGAGGCATTCCAGTTTGCTGTGCTGAAGCAGTTACCTATCATATACCTGGTACAAGATAATGACTGGGGTATCTCTGTAAGCAGCGATGAGGCCCGCACCATGGATGCCTATGAATATGCCGGCGGCTTCGTAGGCATGGAGCGTGTGCGTGTGAATGGCAGCGACTTTACTGATGCCTACAAGACCATGGAGTACACCATAGACTGGGTTCGTAAGCATCGTAAGCCTATACTGGTGCATGCCAAGGTGCCACTGCTGGGCCACCACACATCGGGTGTGCGCAAAGAGTGGTATCGCACTGCCGAAGACCTGGCCAAGCACTACCAGGACGATCCGGGACCAAAGCTGCGTAAGCTGCTGCTGTCTAAAGGCGTGAAGGAAGATGCACTGGACCTTATAGAAGAAGAAGAAAAGGCTTACGTGCAGGCGGAGTTTGATATGGCAGTAGCTGCCCCTGAGCCAGACCCGGCAACAGTGAGTAACTATGTATTTGCCCCATCACCTGTGACCGAAGAGAAAGGCAACCGATCGCCTGAGGGCCGCGAAAAAGTGGTGATGGTAGATGCTGCACTCCATGCCGTGGAAGAGCTGCTGCAAGACCATCCCGAGGCGCTGTTCTACGGACAGGATGTGGGTAAGCGACTGGGCGGTGTATTCCGCGAGGCAGCCACACTGGCCGACAAATTTGGCGACAACCGCGTATTCAACACAGCTATACAGGAGGCCTACATTATAGGGTCTACCATAGGCATGAATGCTGTGGGGCTTAAACCAATAGTAGAAGTTCAGTTTGCCGACTACATATACCCGGGGCTTAACCAGCTGGTTACTGAGATCAGTAAATCATGCTACCTGAGCTGCGGTAAGTTCCCTGTATCTATGATACTGCGTGTGCCTATAGGCGCCTATGGCGGCGGTGGCCCATATCATAGCGGCAGCGTAGAGAGCACGCTGGCTACCATCAAGGGTATCAAGATAGCCTACCCCAGCAATGCGGCCGATATCAAGGGGCTTATCAAAGCAGCGTTTTATGACGGCAACCCTGTGGTGATGCTGGAGCATAAAGGCCTATACTGGAGCAAGGTGCCGGGTACTGATGAAGCCAAGACCATAGAACCAGACCGCGACTATATACTGCCACTGGGCAAAGGCGCTATAGCACTTGCAGCCACCCAGGAAGCCATAGATAATGGAGAATCATTGTGCATCATTACCTATGGTATGGGTGTGCACTGGGCTAAAAACGCAGCCAAACAATATCCGGGTAGCGTAGAGGTAATAGACCTGCGCACCATATACCCGCTGGATGAAGAGCTGGTGTACAACACTGTGAAACGCCATGGTAAGTGCATCGTACTGACGGAAGAACAATTGCGCAATTCCTTCTGCGAAGCACTGGCCGGCCGAATAGCTCAAAACTGCTTCCAATACCTGGATGCGCCGGTGCAGACGATTGGTGCACTGGACCTACCTGCTGTGCCTATGAACATGGGCCTGGAAGCTGCCATGCTGCCTAATGCAGATAAAGTAGCTGAGCGCATAGGGCAGTTGCTGGCATGGTAGTTGATCAATTTCCAAATTGCTCAATGGCTCAATGAGGTGTAATTAATTAATGAAATAAGATTAAAAGGATCCCCGCAAATGCGGGGATCCTTTTTTATGACCTATTTTGTCGGAATCGCAGATCAAATTGATTTACAGATTTTGCAGAAAGTATCGTCCTGAAATAATAGACAATTTGCAGCAATTACATTTTTTGTGCAAAGCTGCAGTTCTAAAAAATAAATCGCTGATCATCAATTATTTGAGACTTTAACAAGCTGCAGTTTGCTGCAAAGCACTTCCGATTTCTGCACAAAAGTGCAGCCTGTATGCAGACACTGCAAAGACAGTGCAATGTCACCCCATGTGGCGTAGAGACGCAAGCATTGCGTCTCTACAGCCGGTTGTATGCAATATTTCAAAGACCTTCAAAAACCTTTTACAGGTTATATGCGGGTACAAAATTGTGGTGGGTTTTGATACTGACCAAAAGAAGATATCCACGAAAATCGCTGTGCTGATGCGGTTCTTGCTATGGATCAGTGAGTCGTGAGGGCTACTTGAAGTGGATAAAATTTTCGGAAGGAAAATACTTCGGAAGCAATATGTTTCCGGAATGCGAGGACGAAGCAAATGCTTCGACCAGTGGGAAAAACTACTCGTCCGTGTTTGCAACGCCGACGAGTAGTTTCTAAATATAATCGATGTATCCTACCTCAACAATGTTACCGTTCCCTTATAAGTAACATTCTCCCCATCAGTTTGAGCGAGGATGATGCTGTAGCTGTAGGTTCCAATATCTTGTGGCTGACCGTTCCATGTCCCATCCCAACCGTCGTGTATGTTGGTGCCATTGTGGTATACCAGTTCGCCCCAGCGGTTGAAGATGCTGAAGTCAACCAGTTTGCGGTTGCGGATATTCACTATTCGGAATATATCATTGCGGCCATCGCCATTAGGCGTAAAGGCATCGGGCACAACAGCGGTGCTGCTGTCGACCACGGTAATAGTAACAGAGGCAGAGTCGAGGCAACCATTGATGCTGGTGCCGGTAATGATATAAGTAGTGGTAGTTTTTGGCGTAACTACGGGATTCCTGATATTGGCGTCGGACAATGTACCGTCATTAGGCGACCACACATAATACAGCGCACCGTCGGCAAACAACTGTATTGACGAGCCATAAGGGATGGCCTGCGACGGCGTGACATTAATGAGCGTAATAGGCGGGAATAATACCACGGTAGTGCTGGAAGATGAGAAGCAAGCACCCGTAGATACTGTAACTGTGTACACGCCCGCGCCTGTGGCAGGCACATTGTAGACAACAGGATTCTGATCGGTAGAGGTAAACCCAGCGGGGCCGGCCCAGGAATAAGTGATGTTTGCAGTGCTATCGCTAGCAAAGAGGGCAAGCACTGCACCTACACACACAGGACTATTGCTCGAGGCAACAGGTATAGCTGGTGAGCCCGGGTCGAGCAGGATAACAGGACCCACCTCGGCAGACTGACAGCCAAATGAAATGACATAGACATGATCGTAAACACCTGCTGACAGGCCGGTAATAATAACATCGCCCGAGCCATTGGCTGTAATGGTAGTGGTAACAGGCACACCATTAGCTGTATAACTGACGGTATAACTGACACCAGCGACCAAACCTGATAATGTAATGGTGCCATCTGAGCCAAGGCACATAGTGGGATTGGAAGACGTGGCAGCTGCGATAGCAGGTACAGGATTGATGGTGACCACAGTGGTACCCGGCAGGGATACACAACCTAATACTGTAACCGTTACGGAGTACGTACCCGAGTTGGCTGTAGTGGTAGCGGCCAGGCCGGGGTTTTGCAGGGTTGTTGTAAATCCACCGGGGCCGGTCCAGTTGTAAGTAGCACCTGAGACCGTAGTAGCTGTAAAACTTACGGCGTTGCCTGCGCATACGGGACTGGTATTGGTAGCTACTGGAGTAGCCGGTGTTGGCGGGAAAGCAAGGACTACCGGTCCTGCTAAGACAACAGAAGTGCAGCCAGCAGGATCAGTAACAGAGAAGTTGGTATAGCTACCACCCGTGAGGCCAAAAATCGTAACAAAGCCACCCGCATCGGCAGTGCCTGATGTAGCAACCGGAGTACCATTGAACAGGTAGTTGACGGTATACATGGTGCCCGGAGTCAACCCGCTAATGGTGATACTGCCATCGCTGCTTACACAGGAGGTAGGATCGATGGATGTGAAGCCGGTGATGACAGGTAATGCAAGTATATTGACAATGACAGTGGCATAGCATGATGCCCCTAATGAGTAGGTAACGGTGGTAGCGCCCACACCCGTGCCTGTAACTACACCTGTAACAGGGTCTACAGATGCTGCAAAGCCGCCGCCTACGTCGCTCCAGGTGCCGCCGGCAGGCGAATCATGCAACGTGGTACTGCTGCCTGAACAAATAGTAGTGCTGCCAGTAATGGGGCCGGGAGTGCCGGTGACAGAAATGGCATAAGTAGTCACGCATCCCGAAGGATTGGTATAGGATATCATAGCTGTACCCACTGCACTACCTGTGACCACCCCTGTAGATGAGTTAACAGATGCTGTGCCCGGTGCACCGCTGCTCCACGTGCCACCAGAGATACCATCTGTAAGTGTTATGCTATTACCTATACAAACGGTGGTGGGGCCAGAGATCGGCGATACGGGATTTACATCTATCTCTTGAGTAGTAGTAGCCGTGTTGCCGCAGGCATCGGTTACGGTGACTGTGTAGATGGTAGTAGCAGCAGGTGAAACAGAGATCGCCTCAGTAGTGTACCCGCCGGGACTCCATGAATAGGTATAAGGAGGGATACCGTATACACCCGTATCAGAAAGAGACACTGTTTGTCCCGCGCATATAGTGGCACTACCGCCTAGTATGGTCACAGGGTTGGCATCCACGGTATGGCCAAATACTGTAATGATGTAAGGCTCAGCACCACTAATGTATGTAGTAGCACATGCAGCAGTAGAGGCATAATTCTGATAAAAATCCATGCGTATGTTCAGATCATATGGCAGGCACTGAGGCGGGCCGATACATGCATTGAAGTAAGAACCGGAACCGGGATCAGCAAAAATAGAGATGCCAATGCCATCGCAGGTGCCGGGAGCCACTGGTGTATTACACGTCCAGTAATAGCCGGCAAAGCCGGGACTACGGCAGGTGCCGGTGATAAAGTCGAGCCAACCATTAGGCAGCAGCGCCCCCCCACTCGTGATATAGCTGAAGGACCATTGAATATCGGTAATAGCGCAGTTGGCGGGTGTTGTAGCAGCATTGGGATACACACAACCTGTAGTGAGTGTAGGGCTGTAAGTAGATCCGGACGCAGTAACGGAAGTTGCCACAGACACCAAAGGGTCTATCATCACCGGGTATGCATGCTCAGGCCTGTTGAGAAAATTGCCCGGCAAGGATATATCCAGTACCGAGCCATTGATGTTATACTCAAGCAACTGCATGGTAGCCCGGGCATTGTTCATTTCGCAAGCCGTAGCCGCGCTCATTGCATAGAGCAATTCGCCGGTATTGTCCAGCACCTCAAGGTTGCCCATGCGAGTATTACCTGTGGAAGAATACAAAGTCATACCCTCATCCATAGCCAGGTGGTCCCTTACCAATAGTTTTCCATCGGCATATGCAGGCAGCGCATGATTGATAATGAAGTTTGTTTTGATAGCGCCGCGAACCGCGTGCATCTCTACATCTACGCCAGGCCATGCATTGGTAATGTACACGCCATCATCGCCTGCGGTGAAGTGGCTCCAGTCGGCGGCGCCAAGCGGCACCTCTACCCCGGCGGGATTCAGGTATATCAGTTGCAGTGCATTGTTGAATTGCAGCTTTTGTCCGCTAACGCCCAACGTGGAGAACTTACCTGTCGTATTGATACAAACAGGTGCGGGTTGGCTGTAAGCGGCATAAACACCCGAGTGTGCAACATCTGGTTCCAAGTGTGCTTTTATTGTTCTCCAGTTGCCGGATGCATCCCTGTAGTGCATGGACATGGATGAACTTTGCTGCATCAATTCCTTGCCTTCGGTTCCTTTTTTTACGAAGAACTTACCCTTCTCTGTGCGCTTTTCGATCACCTCGTAACAATTGTCGCAAGGAGTCTCTGCGAACAGCATACCCACCTCCGGGTGCGTTTCGTAGCCTATGTTGCCCTGCAACACCTCTGCAGAGATATCTCTATATTGATGGGTGAACCAGGTGTAATTAGCAGGATGGGCAGTCATGCCGTTTGCTGCGTGCAAATCATGATCCTGACCATGTGCACTATGACCTGCAATAAAAAGATAAGCAACACCAAAAAGGATTGATAGTAAAAGTCTCTTCTTCATTGACAAACAATGACACGATGATCGAAATCGCCGGTATCAACTACACTATACAATATTACGAAAGATTATGTATAAATGTTAGCTGCATCGCGCCGAATAGAGGTAATTCTATTAGCTAAAAGCAATAATGCCACCCCGATCCGGGATGGCATTACCAATTATGTGTTAGTATTATTCTTTAATCAGTTTCTGAACCGTCTTCTGGTTGCCAGAGGTGAATTCCACCATATAAATGCCTGAAGCGAGTTTGCTGACAGGTAAGACTACGTCTCCACTCTGCTGTTTACCCAACTCCATATTGCTGACGCAGATACCAGATAAATCCATCACCCTAAGGGATACGTTATCTGACTTACCTGATGTAAAACTAATGTGCACATCTTCAGTTGCAGGGTTTGGCTGCATAGTAACGTGGAGACCCTCAGCAGAAACTATGTTAGGATCAACGGTAGTTAACTCAAACCTGTTATCACCCATCGATGTTTTGCTGGCAGAAACTGTAAACGTGTATTCAGCACCCTGAGTAAACGGAATGTATTTGCCGAGCATCTTATCGTGCAGGTATATCTTGCCATTGTCAGGCAGCGTTACCGCATCGGCTTTGATGATAAAATTCTGTGCGAATTCTGTGGTAACACCTAATGGAATAGTCATACCGGCAACATAAGGGCGAGTATCTATAGCCATCTTTTTATTATCAGAAGACAATGCATAGAAGTTCAATCCGGCCGGACCGTTAGGCTTTACTGCGTCATAGTCATTATCTTCAGCAGTAGTAGCTGCATCATTAAACCTCAGCGACACCATATCCCATAAATTCTGATCTTCATCATACACCTTCAGCGATATACCATTGCGGGTCTCCCTAAGCAAAGTAGTTGCTCCTGTGGTTGCCTTATTGCTTTCGGCAAAATTAAGTGAGTCACCATTATGGGCAGCACGTATCTGGAATGAAGTATTGGCCTGTATATAGTAAGCAGTTGAGTCGATAGGTATAGCGATGAACTGACCATATGTACCCAGGTATGGATCCCAAACGTATATTGCTGCACCTGTAATATTACCATGTGCTTTTGCATTGGCGGCCACAGTACCTATATCTACGGGTGACGGATAAGGATTAGCCAATTGGTTATAGTCCTGATTAGCTCCTGTTCCCTTGACCATATGCATGGTAAGGTTGCCCTGGTTAACCGGACCTGCCATACGTACCGTAACCGGAGCCACTGAGTAAGGAAGGCCATCTAAACCCTGACCCTTGATACCGCGTACAAAAAGACGTATACCCTGGAATCTGTTGATCGTGTTGGTATCACCAGCGGAAGATGTATCTGTAAATGGCCTCCATCCCGGATCATAACTGAGGGCAGAATTACCCACACGCGGATCATACCTGAAACATGAAGGGGCATTGGTGATAGTAGAAGTAAAGCCATGGCTTGCACCTCCCTGACCAGTTATATCAATACTGCCCTCTATTTGCGACAGTGAAACTGCGTTGACAAATGGATGTCCCCAGAAGCGGAAAGCACGTCGGCCACCTGCTATATACTGCCGTGCCTGTACGTTACCAGCAATTGAAGCACCCGTAAGAGGCAATGCAGCAATGCGTGCAGTACCCGAACTGTCTGAGTTCAGCACCAGACTGTCGGAAGTAGTCAATGTACCTGCACTAATAGTGAGTGTATTGGTTACGATCAATCGACTGCCCGACGCAATTGTTGCACCGGCAGTGTTGTTCAAGATGAGGTTAGACACAGTGCCCAGGCCTGAGATGTATTGAGGAGAAGAGCCTTCGAGTATCACCGAACCTGAACCGGAAATTACACCGTTATTTATAAAATGGCCTTTAACATGCAATATTGCAGAAGATGCAAGCGAAATAAACGCACCCGAGGCAACTGATATTGAATCGTAGGACACACTGACAGATGCAGGTATATTAGGGCTGAACAAGGTGCCGGCAGGTATAGTTACTTTGACAGACGAATCAGGTAACAGACCGCATGGCCAGTTAGCTGCGTCGTTCCAGTTGCTACTTGAAGTACCCAACCATATGCCCAGGCTATTCACCTGAACTGTAAATGAAGCGACTGCAGTTCCACATGAATTGGTGACCGCATATTTAACTGTATCCATGCCAGCCGACACACCACTAACTGCACCTGCAGCTACTGTTGCATTAACATTAGTTACACTCCATACACCGCCGCCTATAGACGGGGTCAAAGTTGTTGATGTACCTATACACACACTACCCGCACCTGTAATAGTACCCGCGGCAGGCGCAGGGCTAATGGTCAATGCGATGATAGTACTAACCGGACCGCAACTATTGGTAACCGTATAAGAAATAGTAGCAGAACCTGATGCAACACCGGTGACTACTCCCGCCGCTACTGTAGCTTTAGTCGCATCACTTGTGCTCCAAACCCCACCTGATGTAGTATCAACCAATGTAGTTGTCGCACCCGGACAAACAACTGCGACACCAGTAATAGTTCCAGCAGTGGCAAGCGGCAGAACTGTGATTGTCTGTGTAGCAGTGTTCACACAACCGGCAGCAGAAGTACCTGTAATAGTATAAGTAGTTGTTGACGTACCATTGAAATTTACAGTAGCACCTGTCGCAGCGCTCAAGCCTGTAGCAGGTGACCAGCTGTAGGTAGATGCACCCGATGCATTGATGGTAGTAGAGGAACCTGTACACACTGCTGATGACACCGGGGTAACCGTTACTGTTGGCAGTGGGTTAACTGTGATCGTTTGCGTAGCAGTGTTCACACAACCAGAAGCGGAAGTACCTGTAATAGTATAGGTAGTTGTTGACGTACCATTGAAATTTACAGAAGCGCCTGTCGCAGCGCTCAAGCCTGTAGCAGGTGACCAGCTGTAAGTAGATGCACCCGATGCGTTGACGGTAGTAGAAGTACCTGTACACACTGCTGATGACACCGGGGTAACCGTCACTGTCGGCAGTGGATTAACTGTGATCGTCTGTGTAGCTGTGTTCACACAACCAGAAGCAGAGGTACCGGTAATGGTATAAGTAGTAGTAGCAGTGCCGGTGAAGGTAACAGAAGCACCTGTCGCAGCACTCAGGCCTGTAGCAGGTGACCAGCTGTAAGTAGATGCACCTGATGCATTGACGGTAGTAGAAGTACCTGTGCACACTGCTGATGATACCGGGGTTACCGTTACTGTTGGCAGTGGGTTAACTGTGATCGTTCTTGTTGCAGTGTTCACACAACCGGAAGCGGAAGTACCTGTAATAGTATAAGTAGTTGTTGACGTACCATTAAAATTTACAGAAGCACCTGTTGCAGCACTCAGGCCTGTAGCGGGTGACCAGCTATAGGTAGATGCACCCGATGCATTGATGGTAGTAGAAGTACCTGTGCATACTGCTGATGATACCGGGGTAACCGTTACTGTCGGCAGTGGATTAACTGTGATTGTTTGCGTAGCAGTATTCATACAACCAGAAGCAGACGTACCGGTAATAGTATAAGTAGTTGTTGACGTACCATTGAAATTTACAGAAGCACCTGTTGCAGCACTCAGGCCTGTAGCTGGTGACCAGCTGTAGGTAGATGCACCCGATGCATTGATCGTAGTAGAAGCACCTGTACATACTGCTGATGATACCGGGGTTACCGTTACTGTTGGCAGTGGGTTAACTGTGATCGTTCTTGTTGCAGTGTTCACACAACCAGCAGCAGAAGTACCGGTAATAGTATAAGTAGTTGTTGACGTACCATTGAAATTTACAGAAGCACCGGTTGCAGCACTCAAGCCTGTAGCAGGTGACCAGCTGTAAGTAGATGCACCCGATGCATTGATGGTAGTAGAAGTACCTGTACATACTGCTGATGACACCGGGGTTACCGTTACTGTTGGCAGCGGGTTAACTGTGATTGTCTGTGTAGCTGTGTTCACACAACCGGAAGCAGAGGTACCGGTAATAGTATAGGTAGTAGTAGCAGTGCCGGTGAAGGTAACAGAAGAACCTGTTGCTGCACTCAGGCCTGTAGCAGGTGACCAACTGTAGGTAGATGCACCCGATGCATTGATGGTAGTAGAAGTACCTGTACATACTGCTGATGATACCGGGGTTACCGTTACTGTTGGCAGTGGGTTAACTGTGATCGTCTGTGTAGCTGTGTTCACACAACCGGAAGCAGAAGTACCTGTAATAGTATAAGTAGTAGTAGCAGTGCCGGTGAAGGTAACAGAAGCACCGGTTGCAGCGCTCAGGCCTGTAGCAGGTGACCAGCTATAGGTAGATGCGCCCGATGCATTGATGGTAGTAGAAGTACCTGTACATATTGCTGATGATACCGGGGTTACCGTTACTGTCGGGGCAGCGGCAACTATTGTTGTAATACTTGCCGGTGTAGATGCTGTGCACCCGGATGGGCTCGTGTAACTTACGCTTACAGATTTGCTCCCCGCCGATACCCAGTTGAGTGTAACTGTATTATCAGTGGCCGTGATGCCCCCGGAAGTAATATTATAGTCAATACCCGCACTTCCTGGTAGCGTCCAGTTATATCCTAATTGTCCAGCTTGGGTCGTATAAGTTACGTTAGTTCCTATACATGCTGATGATGGTGCTGTAGTGAATGTAGGTGTAGGTAAATTAAATACCGTAACGGCCTGTGTGTCGGTAGCCGATCCGCATGAATTTGTGAACGTGTATGACAGAATAGTGGTACCAGCAAGATTTGCTGAAAGATTCCCAAAGCTATCTACAGAAGCGACTGCGGTGTTCGAACTCAACCAATAACCACCGATCGTATCATTATTATAACTAATACTGTCGCCAATACAAATCAGAGCCGGCCCATCAATCAATGAAACCGCTGGTGTTGCAGTAACATTCAGGGTATCATATGCCGAACAGCTGCTTATTGAATATGTAATTATCGCCGTACCGCCGCCGATGCCTGTGGTAGCTCCGGTGGAAGCATTAACAGTTGCGATAGCAGTATTGCTGCTGCTCCACGAGCCTCCTGCAACTGTATTAGCTAAGGCAACTGTATTGCCTTGACAAATATTTGAAGCACCCGTGATTGTGGCAGGTTGATTACTAACAGCTACCTGCATCGTATCTGAACAATATCCTATTGTGTAAGAAATGATAGTAGTACCCGCAGTCAGGGCAGTAACTATGCCATTGCTATCGACTGTCGCTACTGAAGTATTACCTGAACTCCACGCACCATTTATGGTTGTATCCGTCAGCAATGTTGTCTACGAGGTACAAGCAATATTGGTACCTGTTATAGGTGTGGGTGATATATTCAAATTTAGTAAACTGGCAGAAAAACAAGTACCTACTGTATAGCTGATATAAGATGATCCTGCAGCGATACCGCTAACAATACCGGAAGGAGAACTCACGGTGGCAACACCAGTATTGGAGCTAGTCCACGTACCTCCGCTCACTGAATCGGTCAGACTAATCAAGCTACCTGCGCAAATAGCCACGACACCTCCTATTGAAGAAGGCTGCTTGCTTACAGTCGTTGATGTAGACGCCGAGCAATTAGAGGTTGTATAGAAAATCGTCACATTGCCGGAGTCAAGAATATTTACAATACCCAAAGCGCTATTAACGTTTGCCTTAAGCGTGTCAGATGAACTCCAAATACCACCAACGGTCGTATCAGACAGCGTTACAGAAGAACCAGTACAAACCGGCAATGTACCGATTATAGCAGAAGGGGTTCTGAAAACAGTAACAGGGTATGTTGAAGAGCAAGATCCAACAGCATAGATGATCGTTGTATTACCGGAAGCAACACCCGTTACTGCACCTGTAGATGCATTTATATTAGCTACTGCTGTATTAGCCGAAGACCAAGTACCCGAACCCAGGCCATTACTTAAAGTAGTTGCAATGCCTGTGCACAAATTACTGGCTCCGGTTATTGCCCCGGGCTGCGCATTGACCGTATAAGAAAGAGTAGCCTGCGGGCTGCACCCTGTAGAATAGGTAATAAGTGTAGTACCGGCAGACAAACCAGATAATATACCCGATGAAGGATCTATAGTAGCAACACCAGTGGCCCCGCTTGTCCAGGTTCCACCGGTAACAGTATTGAACAAAGTATCACTACCTCCAACGCAAACAGATGAGCCACCCGTTATAGTTGATGGAATACCGATAACGGTGATGGCCTTGGTCACATAGCAGGAACCGGATGTATAACTGATCACAGCAATACCTGCCGCATGACCAGTAACGAGACCAGCAGAGACTGTAGCTACTGAAGTAGCATTGCTGCTCCAGGCGCCACCTGTAGATGTTGTAGTATATGTAGTAGCACTCCCATTGCACACAGTAGAACTAACTGTTATAGGATTAAGACCGGGCCCGGAAACAGTCACCGGTTTTATAGTGGCTGTACCGCATCCTGTAGAATAAGTAATAGTATCTATCCCCGCTGCAACTGCAGTAACAAGCCCTGCAGAGTTCACCGTAGCAAAAGCTGTATGCAACGATGTCCACGTGCCACCGGAAACAGTATCAGTAAAAGTAGCAGTGGCGCCTGCACACATAGCAGAAAGTCCTGTGATTGGCCCGGGAGCTGTCTTCACAGTATCTGTCCTTCCTACTGCGCAAGTACCGATCGTATAACTAATATTGGTAGTCCCGCCGGCTACACCGGTTACCATTCCAGATGCATTGATGGTTGCCTTAGCACTCGCACTGCTGGACCATGTACCGCCCGCGACAGTATTTGAAAGCGTCGTGCCAGAACCAACGCAAAGAGAGGTATTACCTGTTATCGCTGCAGGCATGGCATTTACTGTAAACGGTAAAGTAACCTTACATGAGCCTATAGTATAGGAGACAGTAACAGAACCTGCACCAGCACCCGTAATGACACCGCCGGTAGTAATAGTAGCCGTTCCGGTACCATTGGTTCGACTCCAGGTACCGCCTGAAACAGCATCGGTCAATGTAACAGATGCACCGTTACAAACCGACGAAGCACCTGATATGGCTGTTGGTGTAATATTTACTGTCACGGCCTTGGTTTGATAACAACCGGCGGCAGTATAAGTGATCGTTGCCGAACCTGCAGTTACACCTGTAACAGTGCCAACAGAAACAGTGGCGACAGCAGAATTACTTGTGGACCACACACCTCCTGTAGTAGTACTTGAATAGGTAGTAGTAGCACCAACACATACAGCGGTAGTAGTACCTGTGATAGTTGCCGGCAAAGCAAGCACGGTTACTGCCGCTGTGGAACGGCATGCGCCGCCGATAGTATATGAAACAGTAACTGAACCGGCAGCAGTGCCGGTGACAATACCCGTAGAAGAATTCACAGTAGCTGAGCCGCTACCATTAGTTGCAGACCAGGTCCAACCGGCTACACCGTCAGCCAATGTCGTTGCAGATCCGGCACAAACGCTTGTTGCACCGGTAATGGCAGATGGATTAGTATATACGCTTAGTGCCTTTGTAACCGTACAACCTGTTTTGGTATAAGATATAGTAGCAGTGCCCGCTACTCCGGGAGTAACCACACCGGAAGTGTTGATGGAAGCAACCGAAGTATTGCTGGATGCCCAGGTGCCAGCAGTTGTTGCATCTGATAATGTTGTGGTAAGACCAGTACATGCTGTAGCCGACCCTGTAATCGCAGACGGGCTGGCCAGAACTGTAATCAATTTAGTCTGGACAGTACCGCATCCGGTATTATAAGAAATAGTAGCAGTACCCGACGCAACACCGGTCACGACTCCGGAAACGGAATCAACCGTTGCCTTTGACACAGCTGAAGATGTCCATTTACCGCCGGTAGTTGTGTTGGCCAGAGTAATTGTCTGCCCTGTACAAACAGAAGCACTGCCGGTAATAGTTGCCGCTGCCGTTGCCACAGTTACCTTACTGGTAGTGCTTGTCAGCGTGCCAGACGTCCGGCAAGTACCAGTGCCGGTCCAGGTAAGCGTACAATAATAATATTTAACGCCAACCGTAGTGGTGGATGGTACATAAGTAACTGATCCCGTGCTTGCTGCAGCACATGTTCCCGAGGTAGTGCTCACCAATGTACCACCAGTTGTCGAATTGGTTGTGTTAGCGTACCACTTAATCGTTATCGACACCCCACCTGCCGGTGTTGCATGCGAATTGCAAGTATTCTATGTGTAAGTTATAGCCGCGGCCGTGGCGCTCTGGCAATAGGACGCGGCAGCAGAAATAGAATTATTGCTGTTTGGCGCGTATTTCCTTGTAGCAGCAAACGTGGTGACGTATGTAACCAGGCACAAAAGAAGTAGAATCGCTTTTTTCATAGTATTTTTATTTTGTTGCATCTTACTCGGCTTAGTATTTATGGGTAAAATTTTTATTTACTGGTGCAATATTTATTTGTGTTTATGCCTGTTCACAGCAAGCGTAACCAATATGAATGTTTAATTCATATTGCTGTATCTACGAGATGACATAGCTAACGAAAGATGGCTCCCTGATGCTTGAAAATGATGAGAATATGAAGAGAAGGCCTGGGTGTACGTATTAGGTTGTTCACTATTAGTAAGAGTATTGAATTGATAATATTTCGTAATGGGTGCCCAAAGATATGTGTAGGTACATCCGTACCTGTGTAATAGATTGTTAAGCATTTCAATTTTCACATTTTTTTGGGGAAATTGAAGGCCACTCTTACAAACCCATGACGCAATGCCGGCATTGCTGATGTTACCAAACAATGTTTGGCGGAAAGGGCGGCAGAAAACGGAAGAATATCTGATAGTATCTTCAACGCACGTACTCCGGAGACACCCGAAAACCAAAGACGAAACATTATACTTTTTACCGATCATGACACAAAGGTCATCTTGCGTAGTGCCTGCCCTATCCCTAATTTTAGTATTTAACCACCTATTACAAGGTGATTAACAAATTTGTGTCATTTGATTGTTGTGCAATAGCAGACAGAAACAAAAGGAAGGACCCTGAAAAGAGCCACTACAGCGGGGTACAGATCACTCATGCATTTCTTTCGCCTCATGATAATAAATACCTGAAAGATGTAAGTAGCAAAGAGATAAAGCGAAAAGGATGGATATAAAACGGTAACAAAAGATGCATAAAATACCCTGTACCTCAAGAATGCATCCTACTTATTGGGCATATCAGTCCGACGAAAAACGGGCTATAGTTAATGGATCGTAACCGTTACATCGTGAGCGGCATTGGTGAATTTCACTGTGCCTGAGGCAGCGGTAATAACTGTCGTTGCGCCGCCTTCGTCACAAGAGTATCATACGGCAGAGAGCAAGCATAGGAAAAGATATTTTCCCGTATACGCCTAGCTATTTATCTCATAGCTCTGACTATACGTCTTGTCCTTCTGTCGGCACGGGCATTCTGCAGGCTTATTACGGCCCATATACCTGCCGGTATCCAGCCTATGAGCGTGGCCTGCAATATGATGCAGAGAATACCTGTCAGTATCTTACCCCTGAGCAGGAACGATATGCCGGGAAAGAACATAGCGATCAGTGTCATAAGTTATAAAGTTATCAATTTTTTATAAAACAACTATATGAGTTCCAGAAAGCGCTGCATTCCTTGTTTCTTTTTATCGTCAAGCACGTACTTGATATTATCGGTATAATAAGTGCGTAGATCGTAATAGGGGAACGGGTTTTCTGCTATGACTTCGTCCAAATGATTAAGGCCTTCAGCATTAGCAACGTTGAATGTCGTAACAAAATCAGCAGGCAGGTCTTTATTGGCTATCCAGGCAGCAAACACAAAGTCGAGCCCTGTATAGTCTTTCCAAGCCGCAGAAAGATCATACACATATTCAAAATTATGGAGTTGTTGCAGGGCGCGATCTCCAATGATCACACCCGCATGTACGCCATTGATGTAGTCTATATAATGTTCGCTGGCAGGTTTGAAAACTACTTCCTTTTTCCAGTGATGCTGCAGCAACAACTGTGCAAGCCGCACGGACGTGCGGGACTGATAGTCGAGATACACCGTCTCTATCTGCTCCATCGGCACCTGGCTGAACAATGCTACAGATACCACATTGCCATCAGTAGCTATGCCGTAATCACTCACCACACGCGCACCCGGTATTTCAGGCATCGCAGCCACCGGCAGCAGCGCCATATCTATGATACCCTCACGCAACATGCGTGCCAGCTGCGACGGATAATCGAGCAGCAGCTCTATGTTGTTCATCACTACACTGCGCTCTATGCCATAGAGTAAGGGTTTCGTATTGAGGTAGCTTACTGCTGCTACTTTTATCTTTTGCTCCAAAATCTATTCAAAATTTGCCCGCAAAGATATAGTGTATTCCCGAAGGCTAGCTTTTAATGAATGTTATAATTGAGGACGACAGCTCGCTATTCAATGGCAACTCTGCTTTACGGTAGGTGGCGTAATTGTCCTTTTTATCTTCCGGAGCATCTTTAAGAATGTGGTTCATTTTATCAATGAGCACCAGCTTGGCTTTAGGCGCAGCCTTCTTCAGGTTCTCAGCATCCATTACCGCTACTTGCAGGTCGTTCTTACCCTGCAATATCAGAACAGGCATCTTCAGCTTCTTTATTTCTACCGTTGGATCATATTTGAACCATGAGCGCATATAAGGTTGAACAGACGCATGGAACAAATTAGCCAGGTTAACCGGTATATCCTTTACTTCATAGCCTTTTTTGATACTATCCATGATCACCACCGCTTTATCAGACAACTCCTTGGATTCAGCCGCCGTCTGGGTCTTCAAAATTTTATCAGCTGCCTCGCCGGCACCTGAAATGGAAACATATTTTTTGACACCACCATGTGTTGCCGCAATCATGCCGATCAGTGACCCCTCGCTATGGCCTACAATGATGATCTCAGAAAAACGAGTGTCCGCCTTCAGCATATTCAGGTAGCCTATAGCATCATTAATACCACTATCAAACCTCATATCTGCTTCATTCTTGATGGCCGTAGAACTCTCGCCTACTCCTCTCTTATCATACCTTACACAGGCAATACCTGCCTTTTGCAGTGAATCGGCAAGCATAAGGTAGGTGTTGGTGGCCAGACCCATGTTATTATTTCCGTCTCTATCTGTAGGCCCCGAACCTGCTATCAGCAGCACGACAGGCACCTTAGCTGTTGTTACCGGCATGGTCAATGTACCGTGTATCATAACAGCCCCGGCCTTCAGGTTATAGTCAAATGACGGCGCTTTAGGGTCGAACGCAGCTTCTTTTTTTAGCGGAAGAAAGCGCATAGCATCAAATTTATTGTCGGGGCTCAGGGATGTAAGCATCTGTACCTTTTGCTTGCTGAAGGATACTTTATAATAGCTCATCGCATCCTCACTCTTTAAAAATTCAAAACTTTCCAATTTGCCCATCTGGCCATATAGACCGGCCATACTCTGTTTCGATTTATCCGCAGTCAGCATGCCCTTCAATCTGAAGGACAGCAGGTCGTATACACTGTCAAACTGTTGGGCATTGTACACCCTCTGGAAACTTGCTACGAGGTTATCGAGTTGTGTGCCTGCCTGCGCAAAAGTCACTGATACGGTAACCAGTGCAAGCGCTAATGTGAACATGAACTTTTTCATGATGATGAATTGATTTATGTTGAATTAAGAAAGTCGTAAACAATGATATGCATACTGACAGGCAAACAATGCTGCCACCTCTGCCAATAATAATGTGACAATAAATACCATAATATTTCTGCCGCCTTTGATATTACAGCACACGGTAAATGCATTGTACATCAATGCCACCATCCATATGGTAAACGGCATGGTAAGCAAGGCTCCTATCAGCGCTCCCCTCAACTGACCAAGGTCTCTGGTAAAAGGTGCATAGTGGTAAAAAAAGCCGATAACCGCTGCAAAAATGAGGGGCCATCGTGCCAGTGCCATGGTGCCCGCAACATCTATGATGCGGATTGAAGAAGAGGAGAAGATAAGCCCGGCCAAATAAAACATAAGTGTACATACTACCCACACCACACCTGACTCTATAAAATACAATGCATAAATATGATTAGCAGCATCGGGCATCTTGTGTACGTCCAGCACACCGTTAAAGTGAGTCTGGCTGAGCAGCGCGACCACCGAGGTAAGCAACAAACCCAATAAACCCAGCAAGAGCGCCTTGCCCCCTGCCAGCCTGATAAACGGATTAAACAATTGCTGTTTCATCGTGAGTTATATCTTATTTTTTTGAGCGGTCTCTATTTTCATAATCACCTCATCCAGGCGGTTACGCACAGTAGGGTAACTCAGGTCCATGTTTTGCGCCATTACCTTGAGGCTGCCACTACACTTAACAAAATTGGTGATGAACTCCTGGTCGTCGTCGCTAAGACTAGCCAGCAGCGGCAAACTATAATTGCCGGTCACCTCTGTCTGGCAACTACCGCAGATAAGGCTCTTCACGTTAAGTAATGAAGAGCAACTGGGACACGTATGTGGTAGCTTCTTTGACATAATCTTTGACAAAAGTAAAAATGTTTTTAATAAAATTTACTTTTTTATAAACAAAATTTAAAAATAGTTCAAAATAAGTGCAACAATGAGAGATAAAACAGCTTAAAACTGAATTTTATTTAAAAAATGATAAACATTATTTCACTACAACGAGGCAACTGAAATCGGCTGGTAATCCCAGGTTTGACTATCTTTAAACCGGATAAACTGACCTTAATGCACACCCCATATCTTTTATTATTGCTGCTGCTGCCGCTTTGCGGATGCGGTGGAAAAGGAGGTGATCGCAAGGGCCATATCAACCTGATAGAAAAAGAGGCCCTGCAACCGCGTGATGCCAAAACCCAGGGATACTATGACAGCAGGTATTACCTGCCCAATGTGGTGCGGCTGAACAAAGGGCAGAAAAATGCCTTTATTTATATAGACTCATTGCGATACAAACCTGCCGGACTGCTAGACAAAACAAATCGCGAGGAATATTACAGTAAAGCAATAGCTAATGTGAGCCCCAATGAACTGCAGGTGCACAGGGCCATATGGGCGATGCCGGAGGTGCAGAAGCTGCAAATGGCCGACGGTGGGTACAGCACAGTGGTCACCTACATTACAGCCACACCTAAAACGACAGGTCACTATTTAGTGGAGCTGCGGAGGAATAACATTGAAGAAATGACACCCGAAAAAGACATCTCGTCATTCAGGGTAAAGCTGAACCCATTGGTAATAGAGGTAGCCAATGAGAGCGGTTATTATGTGCCGCTAAAGGCGTGGAGAGCCGGAAGAAAGTGATATTTGAGAAATGTGAGTACACATAAACTACTTATGATGATTATTAAGGAACAACAGAATATTGGCCTGCCATGTATCTTTATACATCTTCGGGTAATTATCGTGTCCACCATCAGGATATACAACCAATTTCTTTTCACAACTAAGATTTTGATAAATGTCACGGATCTCATCGGGTGCTACCCTATCGTCCTTAGCACCATATTGCAGCAGAACGGGGCATTTAATGTCTTTGGCGTATTCCACCGGTTTGTGCCCGAATGCCCAAAAGCCGTTTTCCAGGCCGCCCCAGAACACCATCATATTGGCTAAAGGAAAAACAGGCACATGCAGCTTATGAAAACGAATGGCGACTGTGCGGTACATACTGGCGAAAGGCGACTCGATGACAACGCCCTGCGGCTCCAGGGGGTAAACGCTTAGCGCTCTCATAATAGAGGCAGCACCCATAGATGAGCCATATAGATAGATGTTCTTTTCGCCCTGTCCGCGTATGTATTCGTAGCAGTCCCACACCTCCTGCGCCTCTTTATAACCTATAGTGGTGACATTGCCACCCGATTCACCGGAACCCATAAAATCCACCAGCAGGCAGTTATAGCCATCCTGCAGCATAGGCTCCGCACGCGTAATATTTGCCGCCTTCATCGCCCTGTACCCGTGGAAGAGAATGACTGTTCCTTTGGCTGGCTTTAACGCAGGTATATACCAGCAAGATACATCTACATTGCTTTTAACCACCACGGCTGTATAAGGATGGTATGGCAGATAGGAATTGAATGGCCGCGGATTGTCTACGCCGGTGAACAACATGCGTAGCTTATCGGAAAATGGAATATCAAGGCTCTCAGAGGTAGGCTTGCCCTGCCCGCTAAAGTGGGTAAACTTCCAGGCATGCATAGCTGCGATGAAATTAGCCAGACAAAAAAAGACCAGCAACGTCCATAGCGATCGCCGAAGGAATTTGGATGTGTGAGCAAGTGCCATACTTGGAAGTTAACGCTTAACCGCCATTATTATTGTAGCCTACTGTTTCTTAAAATTCAGGTTGAGGTAGCTGAATATCAGTATGCCCGACATAGCTATACTGATAGCGGGAATTGCAATGAGTATCTTATCTATAAGCAGTACATCGCCATGGCGCAGGCCGCTCATCGATTCTAAAAGGCCAATAATAGAAATGAAGAAGAGGAGAATGCCTACAATGAGATTGGTAAGTAAATGCCTGTAATATGCCTGAACACCAAAGACCACCATTACAAAAAAGGCAAGCGGATTGAACTTATGACCATTGAACAAGCCCATGAAAAACCAGGCACCCGATAGCAACAGATAGAAGCCGTAAGCGATATATACCAATACCTGGTAAGGGGAGGTGCGTTCTTTGGTCATTGTGCGAAATAAAGCCTAAATGTAATGAAACAGCATCATTTAGTGTATATATGCTAGTGCGCGTGCTGGGCTATAAGGCCGCTCTTCATGGCTTCCTCCATACGCTCTTTCTCATTTACTGATACGGATAATAATATGCGCCATTTATTGTTCTTATCCAGTTTCAGCACATATTGGTAATCGCAGGCATACACCAGACCACCGGCGGTGTCTCTATATTGCCAATTCACCTTGGCCTTTATTACCTTTTTTGATATCTCCTGCCAGTTCCATACCTCGGCATGGATATGGGCTATGCCGAACTGGCGGTAAAAGGTTACCCCCTGGTTGAACAGGCCTTCCAGCTTACTATAGTCGTTGTAGAAATTGGTGGTATCATCCGACAGCATGGTGCAAGGTATGTTATACATATATGCCATTGCCTTGGTATCATGGTGTTCCAGGGAACGCGCGTATATCTCAAAAAAATCGTTTATATTTTGTATAGTAGTAGCAGGAAGATTCATATCAACACCATTTCAGCAGCGCGAAAGTACACCATTCCCGCATGAGGTAAATCTGCAGAAAAAACATTTTTCCCTTATTAATTCGAAAATCACTGAGGTATTTCTATTTTTGAGGATAAAAACCGGCAAACGTGAAGACCCTGCTCGATAGCACCCACCTTAATATTACATTGCAGCGGTTGGCCCATCAATTGGTAGAGAATCATCTTTCTTTTTCTGATACGGTCATCATAGGCATACAGCCTCGGGGCATTTACCTGTCAGACCGCATAGCCAAGTTGGTGAAAAAGATCAGTGGCAATAAGCAAATAGAATATGGCTTGCTGGACATCACGTTTTACCGCGATGATGTGCACAACAACGATATCCCTATGCCTACGCACACAGATATTTCCTTCAGCATAGAGGGCAAATGTGTGATACTGGTAGATGATGTGCTGCACACCGGCCGCACCATACGCTCGGCTATGGACGCACTCATAGATTTTGGCCGCCCTAAAAAAGTAGAATTACTGACACTCATAGACCGCAGGTTCAGCAGGGAATTACCCATTGAGCCGGATTATGTGGGCTACACCGTAGATACCATCCTCACGCAAAAAGTAAAAGTATACTGGAAGGAAAAAGATGGTAAAGATGAGGTAGTACTGATAGACAAGGTGAGCGAGGCTAAGTAGCCACACTGGCGCTGTTTGTAATTTGGATTTTAAGATTTGCGATTTCATCTGTACTTTTGAATAAATAAACTATGCCGCTTTCTGTAAAACATCTGCTTGGGATCAAAGAACTGAACACTCAGGATATCGACCAGATATTTAAAACTGCAGATAATTTTAAACAGGTATTACAACGGCCTATTAAAAAGGTTCCTACCCTACGCGATACCACCGTAGCCAATATATTTTTCGAGAACTCTACCCGCACCCGCTTATCTTTTGAACTGGCAGAAAAACGCCTGGGCGCTGATGTGGTCAACTTTTCCGCTTCAGGGTCATCGGTATCTAAGGGCGAGACGCTGATAGATACAGTGAACAACATCCTGGCCATGAAAGTGGATATGGTGGTGATGCGCCATGCTGCGAGTGGTGCGCCATGGTTTCTGGCCAACCATATAGATGCCAGCATAGTAAACGCAGGCGATGGCACCAACGAACACCCTACACAGGCCCTGCTGGACGCCTACTCTATGCGCGAAAAACTGGGCGACCTGAAAGGGAAAAGAATAGCGATCATAGGCGACATCATGCACTCGCGTGTGGCGCTGAGCAATATATACTGCCTCAACAAACTGGGTGCGGAAGTAGTGGTATCTGGCCCACCTACACTTATACCGAAGCATATAGAATCGCTGGGTGTAAAGGTGGAATATAACGTAAAGAAAGCGCTGGAATGGTGCGACGTAGCCAACATACTGCGTATACAGTTGGAGCGCCAGCATAAGCCGCTCTTCAGCACCCTGCGTGAATACTCGCTCTACTACGGTGTGAACAAAGACATGCTCGACAGCCTGAAAAAAGACATTGTGATCATGCACCCCGGCCCCATCAATAGGGGTGTGGAAATCAACTCTGATGTAGCCGACAGCAAACAATCTATTATCCTTGGTCAAGTTGAAAATGGTGTAGCCATTCGCATGGCTGTGATATATCTGCTATCGGGCAAGAGAGAGGTGGTGGAGTAATGCTCAATTGGTGTGTTTTTAAAAATGTGCCCTTATGAAAAGACGTTTGGTTCAAATCACCTTGCATATCGGCGTGGCAATACTTATGATCAGCGACCTGTTCATTATTCAGCACTGGCCAGGGGTTCATGGTATCGCATCTATTGGCTTGCTTCTGGAATTAGTCACCTTTATCCTTATTATAATAGAGATATTTTCTTCCAGGAAAGCACCGTTTTCAACTAAATTACTTTGGGCCGCAATATACCTTGCGATACCTGCATGGGCTACCCTGTTATTTTTACAGCGCTTTCTCGTTTCCATACCCAATGTAGTAGTCATGCTCATTTCCGGCAGCACTTACCTTTCTACCGGCAGGAAAACGTTCTTTTACATAAAACCAAAAACGGGGCCAAATAGATTTGACTCTATAGATATGTAATTACCTAACCAAATTACTCTACCCTTAATTCCGCGCTTTATGAAAAAGATATCCCAGCTTCTCGTCATTGTATTTGCCTTCCTATTTACCAATGCTGATGCTCAACATGGAGACACTTGTGATAAAATAAAAGTAACTGCCGAAAGAATCGGATGGCTTAATGTTCATAGTTACGAGGGTAGGGTTAAATGCCTGCAGGTAAAGGTTACACTCATCAATATAACGACCGATACGCTGTACTATTTTAGCTGTAATGACGGATACAGTATCTCCACAACAAGTAATGAAGCCGAAATGTATCTATGGGAGTATACTGGTTATGATGGTGTATACTGCGGAGGTGATCGGCTGACCCCATCCGGAACGATTGGTTCAACAAAAAGTTTCAATTTAAACATACTTCCTACAAAAAGACATTCTAAGAATTTCATGGTCGGCTTTACATGGTATAAGATAGACGGGTCAGCCAATCAAAAAAACTTCAGTGAAAGGATGTCGAATTTTTATGGTAATATACCTGATGACATAATCTGGAGCAACGAAATAAGCTTTAAATAAGCAATGATATAGATCGGCTTTACTGCCTTGTCCGTTGCCGCGGTGGCTTTGTCCGGCTTATTTTCGGGGCTGTTACACGCGCATAGCAATGACAGCAACACAAAAGAAATACTTGTGCTTTTCATGAAAACTGTAATTGAAGTATTAGTTATTATTTGCCCCTTGCTCTATCCAGTCATGGATCAACAACACTTTATCAGCGCTGAGTGGGGAATAGGGCGATTTAGGCATGATACCGCTGCTTACCTGGGAGTACAGAATGCTTGCAGCCGGATTGCCGGCTGCTGTCAGGTGTTTGGCTATTATCGTGCTGTAAGCCACCGAGCTGTCAAAGCTGATTTGATCGTTGCCATTATTTGCACCCAGGTGACAACTACCGTTTATAGCACAATTCGCCTCCAAAATGGGCTGTATATCACTTTTGAAACTTACCGTTCGCGACACCTGATCTGCGCTGTGAGTGCAGGAAAACATAGCCATAGCAAAAAATGATGCTATGGCTATGCCTGATGCAATGGCCTTTCTATTCCTCATAATGGAAGAGGTTCGGTATATTGTTAGCTATGGTTGTCGCTACGGTCGGGTTAAGAGTATAGCTATCTGTGCTGTCCTGTGTCTTGAAGTTAATACCGGACAAAAGCTTGCCATAGTCGCAAATAATATGAATGTAGTTATTGCCACCTCCCGCAGTAACGGTATATAAATAATAAGGGTTACCGGTTCTCATCGGCATGGTAACAGACTTCAAGTTGCTGCTGCCACCTATTTCATATGAGAAGTGGACCAGGTTGGTACCAGACTGTGCCGTCGTGGTATCAGCAAAACCCTGTAGTTTCATAAACATGTAACCTTGTGTAGCGTTACCATACCACATAGAAGAGTTAGGGATATAACCGGTAGTGGTAAAGCCCGAAGGCTGCAGCGCATTGGTTGTCGGATTAAGGCCTACATCAAACATTACATCGTCGTAGGTACCCACAGGTACTTGGCCGATTACATATTGCTCGCTATCAATATTCTTTAACACTATTGCCCCCGATATGGTGTACATACTACCGTTAACGTTATGCAGCATGATGTTCGAAATGTAAAACTGTGCCGTTGACAAACCGAAATGTCTGCCACTTGAATCGCGATAAAGAGCCGAAGTGTCGTCTACCTCATTTGTATCTATATTAGTATGCAGGTGAAAATACATGGTGGTCATCGTCGTGGTATTATTGCTTGATTTCTTACACGATGGCGTGCTTAGAAAAATGATAAGGGTGATAACGGATAAGATAGACAAACGAAATGCGATTGTATGTTTCATTTTATGTTTTAGTTTATGTTTTAGCTTATGTTTTTAAGAAATAGAAGTCCGCTTCAACGGAATAGTCAAAAATGTATTTAAAGTGAATATTGCAACCCACCAATAAAGCTGCTCTTTGCCGACATTTGCGTACCATTAAGATTCTGGTAAACAGGCATACCAAATTCCGCCAAAACACGGAAATGCTCCAATACCGGCTTCATGATATGAAAATTAAGCCCCGCATATACATTTGTGGTCGTTCCGCCATAGTTGCTTGTTCTGGTCGTTGGATCGTTTTCCTGATAAACAGGAATAGCAACTGCAGCATCGGAGCCTGATATGGAATTGACATGAACCTCTTCAGCACGCAAAGTTGCACTAAGGCAAGCGAGGAACTGGTATCCTGCCCAGGCCGTAGCATGGTATAGATTACCTGTTCTATATCCCAGAGAATTATAGTTCAACTTTATATCGGCTCCTGCATTAGCACCCCAGTAAAATGAAGCATATTTCTGAGCATAAGTAATATCAGGGCATATACCAAAAGAACCGGTACCTGTCTGCATATCGTACGGCAGGCGCTGGTTATCACCTAGCATAGTCGTACCTGTTGCCCTTATGGTGCCTGTAGGCAGGTTTATTCCCAGACTTCCTATGATGCGCTGATTAGTGCTATTGGAAAAATTATATAAAGCAGAAACCCTTGCATCAGTCAAACCCGATGAATTAGTCTGCATCGTCATGTCGCCTGCAGGCATTACCATACCAGGCATATTCATCATTGCACTACTCATATTCATGGTCATACTGCTGGTCATATAACCTCCCATAGCCATTATAGTAAACCGGTCAGTTACGCCATACATAGCCATTATCATATGCATTTGCATGGACATGCGATCCGGAGCCATCATATAATTTTTGTACACATCATTGTCACTGACCTTAGATGCACCAATATTATTCCCTTGCATTACTGTATTCATATACGAATACGTAAACATCCACTGGCCTTTGCTGTGAATGTGATCGGTCATTACGCCAACAGGAGCTTGACTGTTACCCGAACAGCAGCAAAATCCTTCGCAGGATGTTCTTTGATCTGTAACGGGCATTGAAATTGAGGGCTTTACATCTACCTGCTGAGCATAATTAAAGTATGGTATACAGCAGAGAGACATCAACAGCCATTTGCTTATTGATCTCATTTGTTTGTTTTGTCAGGTAAATAATTGCGCAGCCCGTGCATACATCTATGCAACAATATGAGGTCAGCGCATGTCACCCCTCTCTTTCGGAGAGGGGAAAGGGGGTGAGGCCCTATACCTGTGGCGGACGCAATAAAGCCCCCGGAGATGAAGAAACAAGGGGTGCTGTATAAGAGGAATATTCTGTTGTTATAGTAGCCGTAGCATAAGTGACAACCTCTATCGAGAAGGGGCTGTAATATAAGGTGACTTCTTCCTTACCCCTCTGGCTACCCGATGATGGCGATTGGTCCTTCTCATCGTTCACCAGCTTCTTCTTCAGGCAACATTTACCGCAACAATTCATTTCAGGTTTATTGCGGTTCTCACATAAATTCTTAGCTATGTAATCCTTGTTCAGGTAGTAATCGGCAATAAATACAAGCTTGCTGTTGGTTTGCAACAACAGGCTCATAGCTACCAATATGACGAGGATTTGTTTCAAAAGTTATCTTGTAACGTAAATTTGCTAATAATATTACAAAGATAGAGCTAATAGAGATTTAGACAGCTGTTTTGTTGTAAATTTATTTACAGAAATGACGATAACCAGATATATGCTGGGGCTGATATTATTCTGCTCCTTCGCCCTATCCGCCCCTGCTCAGGTGCGGCACTTTGAATTGGGAGTTAACGGACTGACCTGCTCTGCCTGCAGCCGCACAGTAGAGGTAAGCCTGCGCAAGCTACCCTTTGTCAAAGATGTGCAAATGAACCTGGAGCACACCGAGGGGCAGATATTTTTTAAAGACAACACGAATATAGATATAGCAAAAATAGCCAAAGCCGTAGTTGATGCGGGCTTTTCAGTAAGGTACCTGCGCGGCAGTTATGCCGTGAACAACCTGAGTATATCACCCGGCAATTGTATAGAAGTATTCGGCAATAAATTTGTCTTTGTAAAAAGCGCAGACAAGACGCTCAATGGTGCTGTAACACTTCAATTCATTGGCGATAAGTACATGCCCAGGAAAGAGGCTAAACAATGGCAGCCGCTGCTCAAAGATAACTGTAACAGTGCACACCCGTACTTTGTAACCCTGCTCAACTGATCATGAAAAGCGCTGTACTATTCTTATGCTCTCTATTTTGCTGTGCAGCCGCAGATGCGCAGGAGCTATACCCGACTACGCAACCCGCCAGTACACTGCCTAAAAACGCGCTGGGCATAAGGGTATATGACGAAGGATATAAAGAAGGTGGACTAATGCGCAACATAACCGGTCTCAGGGTAATGTACGGTGTTTCACCTAAGCTTACTTTTATGCTCACTGGTGTCT
>Ga0164297_10000178_pt1 | contig 83515 bp, 74 predicted proteins | sample GEODES058metaG_FD_113539 | JGI IMG/M metagenome (GOLD analysis project Ga0164297, IMG submission 113539) | Dystrophic lake water microbial communities from Trout Bog Lake, Wisconsin, USA - GEODES058 metaG | ecosystem: Environmental > Aquatic > Freshwater > Lake | place: USA: Trout Bog Lake... | reverse complement strand
GAGGCCCCCAAGCTGGCGCAGGCCTCGGGCAGCGAAGCCCCGAAGCTGGCCCAGGCGAGCGGCTCCGAGGCCCCCAAGCTGGCGCAGGCCTCGGGCAGCGAAGCCCCGAAGCTGGCCCAGGCGTCCGGCTCCGAGGCCCCCAAGCTGGCGCAGGCCTCGGGCAGCGAAGCCCCGAAGCTGGCCCAGGCGTCCGGCTCCGAAGCCCCCAAGCTGGCGCAGGCCTCGGGCAGCGAAGCCCCGAAGCTGGCCTCGGCTGTCGCCCCCTGCACCCACTGATCGCCTGACTTTTCGTCACACCGAACATCGCGGCGTCCCATCCGGGGCGCCGCGTTTTCCGTCGCCATCGCCTTACGCCAGCTGGAACCGCAGCGAGAACCGCGCCCCATCGTCGGTATTCGCCAGCGAGATTTCCCCGCCGCAGGCCCGCATCGTCGTCCGGCAGATCGACAGCCCCAACCCCGTTCCCTTGTCCGCCGGTTTGGTCGTGAACATCGGCTCGAACACCCGCGTCATGATCCCTTCCGGCACCCCGCCTCCGGTATCCTCGACATCCATCAACAGCCCATCGCCCTCGCACCGCGCCCGGATCGAGACCTCGCGCCGCGCCCGTCCCTCGGTGGCATCCCGCGCATTGATCAGCAGGTTGACCAGCACCTTTTCGATCTCGAGCTGAGCGCCCCGAATCGCCGGCAGCGTCTCAGGCACAGACACCACGACAGCCATGCCCGTGCTGCGGATCGACGCCCCCACAAGATCGAGCGCCCCCGCTGTCACCGCCGCCGCGGTTGTCGTTCCCGTCGAACGCCCGCCCCGCCCAAAATGCAGCAGGTGCCGCATCGTCTGCCCCGCGCGATCGGCCTGGCTCGCGATCCGGGCGACCTGCCGCCGCACCATCTCCATGCCATCCACCGGACACCCGCTCTCGAACCACCCCTCGAGAATCCCCGCCGCCGTCGCCACCGCCTGCAACGGCTGGCCGAGCTCATGGGCAATGCCCGTCGCCATCTGCCCCAGCGTCACCATGTTGGCCGTGATCATCGCCTGCGCGCGCAACTCGCGTTCCTCGGTGATATCCCGCTCGACGCCATGCAGCCGCGCCGGACGCCCGTCGCCGTCCCGCAACACCACGGCGCTCCCCGCAATGTGGCGGATCGACCCGTCCGGCCGCACGATCCGATACTCCGCCCACTCCCTGCCCAAACTCGCATCGGCCAACAGCCGCCCGCGAATCTCCTCGATGATCGGCCGGTCATCCGCATGGATGAACGAAAGCGCCTCCTCCTCCTCCGGCGCCTGCGCCCGCGGCTGCAGCCCGTAGATCCGCCACATCCGGTCCGACCAGGTGCGTACGCCGCTGATAAGGTCGCGCTCGAACACGCCCAGCTCGGCCACCTCGGCGGCATGGCGAAACCGCTCCATCTCCGCGTGCAGCGCTTCATCGGCAAGCCGCCGCTCGGTGACGTCGACAATGATGCCCCGATTGCGCACCGGTAATCCGCTGGCGTCGCGCAAGACCACCCCGCGGCTGACCAGATGCCGAACCGTGCCATCCCGCCGGATGATCCGATAGTTTCGCTCCACCCGCCCGGTCGCCACTTCCTCAGGGCTGATAGTGAAGATCTTCTCCCATTCCCGCCGGTCATCGGGATGCACGATCGCCAGGATGTCATCGTAGCTCGGCGCTTCCGGCTCCGGCGGAACGCCGAAAATGTCCCAGTTGCGCGGCGACCAGAACGCCTTGCCGGTGATCAGGTCCCGATCGAACAGGCCCACCTCCGCGCTTTCCGCCGCCTCCAGCAGCCACGCCTCGCTCGCCGCCCGCTCCGCATCCGCCATGCGTTGTTCGGTCACATCGCGCAGCAGGCCCCGCAGCGCCGTCGTCCTTCCCTCGGCGTCACGCGTATATTTCAGCGTCGCCGACAGATGCCGCACCTCGCCATCCGGCCTGATGATCCGCCAGCCCAGCTCGCCCTGCACCCGCGTCTTGTCCCCGCGTAGCGCCAGATAATCCCGCTCCCATTGCGCGGCATCCTCGGGATGGATAAGGCCCCTGAGCTCCGCGAAACTCGGCGGCTCGTCGCGTCGTGGCAATCCATGGATCGCCCACACCTGGTCCGACCATTGCTGGGGCCCGTCGGCGAACAATTGCCGAAACACGCAGAAATCCGCCGCCACCGCGGCTTCGCTGAATATCGCCATATCCTGCCGAAGCCGCGCCTCCGCCTGATCGCGCGCCCGCGCGTCAACCGTCTCAGCGCGCGTCTCCGCCGTCGCAGCCGCCGGCCTGATCATCGCGATTGCCCGGGCAAGGAATGGATCAAAAGCAAGGAACTCGCCTCAATTCCTCAAAACGCACCGCATTTTCCGCTGAATGTCGCCAGACGTCAAAACACCTCTTGTCGGCAACAATGTTGCAAACAACGACAAAACGACCGGACCCTGGAGCGCGATTGCCTCAGGCCGATGGGTCAGAAAGCGTAATCGCGCACGTCTTCAATAGCTTGCTAGATCATGGCTGGTTTGATCTAAACCAATCACGATCTAAGAGGCCGTTTGAAAACGCGCTCTGGTGAGTCAGAGGCCGCGCTTTGCGGCCGCCCGGCGTGTGTTTTTGAGCACCGGAGCGGAGCGGGCTTGAAGCCGGTGAGCACCGGGGCGCAGAAAACGCGCGTCGAGCGGCGGCCAATCGGCCGCCACGGACCGCCAGAGTAGAGTTTCCAAACGGTCTCTAAGTCGCCGCCACCCCCGCTTCCAACCCCAGCGCCTCCGCCATCAGCGCATAGCTCCGCCGCCGCGCCGCCGGATCATGGCACGTGCTCAGCACCGCGATCTCATCCACCCCCAACTCCCCCGCCAACGCCCGCAACCGCCCCGCCACCACATCCGGCGTCCCCCAGATCGCCCGCCCCCGTATCCGCTCCAGCCGCGCCCGGTCCCCAGCACTATAGTCATACGCCGCCGCCTCCTCGGGCGAGGGCAGGGGCGCGAACACCCCCTTGTCCCGCCACAGCCGCGCCAGCGCCCGGCTCGAAAACAGCCGCTCCGCCTCCGCCTCCGTCTCGGCCGCCAACGCCCACACACACACCGAGCTCCACGGCGCCGGATGCCGCGGGCTCGGCCGATACAACTCCCGATACATCTCCAGCGCCTCCCGGCACCCCTCGCCATCCGTAATGAAATGCGCGAAGCAGAACGGCGTCCCGAAATGCGCCGCCACCTGCCCCCCGAAATCCGAGCTCCCCAGCAGCCACACCTCCGGGCTCGTCTCCCCCGTCGGCATCGCGATCACATCGCGGAACGGATGTTTCTCCACCAGCTTCCCCCCCGTCAGCCACGCCATCAGATCCCGCACCGCCGCCGGAAAATGCTCCGCCGCCACCGCCGCGTTCGGATTGAGCGCGTGCGCCGTCAACCCGTCCGACCCCGGCGCCCGCCCCAGCCCCAAATCGATCCTCCCCGGCGCGATCGCCTCCAGCACCCGAAACTGCTCCGCCACCTTCAGCGCCGAATAATGCGGCAGCATCACCCCCGCCGACCCCACCCGGATCCGCTCCGTCGTCGCCGCGATCGCCGCAATCAAAACCTCCGGCGCGCTCCCCGCGATCGACGCCGAATTATGATGCTCCGCCACCCAATACCGGTAATACCCCAACGCCTCCGCGTGCTTCGCCAACGCCAGGCTCTCCCGGATCGACTGATCCGCTGGCCTTCCCGACACCACCGTCGACTGATCCAGCACCGAAATCCGCATGCGTTACACTCCGAACGAAGCAGGCCGGGCTCTGCCCGAACCCGCTGGGGCATGCTGCCCCAGACCCGCATGAATGTAAGGCCGCGAGCGCGCGGCATCACCCCCCTGGACGCCGAGTCGCACGGATTCCCCTGGCTCAGCCTAAAGGCTGAGCCGTGGCTTCCCTACCGATTTCCCCGTGGTAGGCTACGCGCTAAAGAGCTATGCGTGACAAAGTGGCCGTGGCTTCCCTACCGATTTCCCCGTGGTAGGCTCGAATCCTACAGCGCCCACCAAACGCAAAGGCCGTGGCTTCCCTACCGATTTCCCCGTGGTAGGCTGGACCTGGCGCTGCACGACGCGGAGCCGGAGCCGTGGCTTCCCTACCGATTTCCCCGTGGTAGGCTCTGCGCCCCGCCGACACCGCGAAGCAGGCCGCCGTGGCTTCCCTACCGATTTCCCCGTGGTAGGCTATGCGCGACAAGGCCAAGGCGCGCTGGCTCGCCGTGGCTTCCCTACCGATTTCCCCGTGGTAGGCTGACAGCGCGGGCAACAACGTGCAGGTGATCGCCGTGGCTTCCCTACCGATTTCCCCGTGGTAGGCTCCGCTGCGGATAACGCTCTGATACTCCTGTGATTTTCGCGCTCTTGCCGGCGCGAAAATCACAGCAGGACCATCTGTTGCGGCGCCACCCGCTCGTTTTTGCCCGCCGTCCCCAGCATCAGCTTCATCCGTCCATACTGCCGATCCGTCACCTGCAACGCCCGCACGCTCCCCTTCGACGGCAAACCGCTCGTCACCCGCTTCACATGCACCTCGGCCCCATCCTCGCCCCGGCAAATCCGTGCATACACCGAATATTGCAGCATCAGGAACCCATCGTCCTTCAGGAACATACGGAACTTCGACGCCGCCCGCTTCTCGGGCTTCGTCCCCACCGGCAGGTCGAAGAACACGAACAGCCACACGAACCGCGCCTCCTCCGCCTTCACGACGCCGCGGCGAACGCCGGCAGCACCAGCGATCCCGCCCGCTTCCCCTCCAGCGCCCGCACCAGGCTCTCCGCCACCGCCTCCGTCGCCGCCAGCACCGTCATCGTCTCCCGCCCTAGCCGCACCGGCACCAGCGGCAGCGCCGCCAGTTCCCGCCGCTCGGCGAGGCTCGGCTCCCCCTCCCGCGCCCGCCCGCCGTCGCTCATCGCCCACACCGCCCGATCCACCAGCGGTCGGAGCGGCTCCACCATGTCATCCGCCAGGTTGAACGCATTCGCCGCGTTCGCATGCCCGATGCCGAACGCGGGCAGCAGCCCCGCCGCCACCAGCCCCCGCGCCACTGCCGCCCGCACCACCGCATAGCCGTAGTTCAGCAGCATGTTGCGCTTGTCTGCCCCATCCTCTCGCCGGAACGCAGGGAACAGCCGCCGCCAGTAGTCCCGCGCCGCCCGCGCCTCCACGTTTGCCGCGTCGCCCGAGGCCACCAGCCCGCCCATCGCCGCGATCGCCCGCCCATCCCCTCCGCACGCCGTCAGCGCCGCCGCTTGATTGGCGATCTTCGCCTGCACCACTCGTTGCCAAAGCCGCTTGCGCATCGGCGCCGACGCCCCCGCCTGGATCGCCGCCACCCCCGCCTGCCGGAAATGCCCGTGGAACGGCAGCATCACCCCCGAGGGCGTGTGCTTCGCGTCGGTCACCACCAGCGCCACCCCCGCCGCCATGCAGGCCGCCAGAAGCGCCGTCGTCACCGTCGCCTGCGGTGTGTCCACCACCACCCAGCCGACATCCTCCAGCGGCACCCGCGCCGCCCCGTCCGCCTGATCCACCACCATTTGCCCATCGGCGAGCGTTAGCCGCGCCGCCTGGGTTACATGCACACCGCGCCACGCCATGTCCGGGTCTCCTGTTGGACCTCGGACATCGACCCTAGCCGCGTAATGTCAAGTTTACGTAATGAATGGAGGGTCTTCGCACCAATTCCTGCCGTTATGTCGCGGGAACTGGTCATGCTGGCAATGTTAATCGCGCCAGTGCCGCGATGGAGCCCCTTGAAATACCCGGTGATAACCTCTCCATCCGGCTTCACCGCCTCCATCAAACTGTTCTGATACAGACTGAACAGGAACGCGAACCCAGGCCTATCGACCGGCGTCCACTCGTCCTCTCCCTTGTAGGCCACCACCGCCCGATCCGGCACCCGCTCCATCCCCACCATCTGATGCGGATAAACCGGCACCAGATGGAACCGCGTCCGCCCCTTCGCATCCACCTCGCGGAACACATCCACCCGCGCCATGTCCCCTCGGTCCGCCGTCCCCCCGCGCACCGCGACCGCCACCTTGTCGGTCGTATCCACCCTCACCTTGCGGATCACATCCCCGTTCGGCATTCGCGGCGGCGCATCTTTCGGCTTCCCCGCCGCCCACCACGCCCGCACGGCGTCGATCAGCGCCTCTCGCAATTTCGCTGGATCGGAAATCCGCCCATACGGCTTAGGCACCGGAATCTTCTCCAGGTCCTTCTCCGTCAGCGCCTCCACCCCCTTGCGCACCGACACCACCGCCGCCCCGTCGTCACCCGTCCGCACCCGCTTGATCGTCGCCGCATGCGCCTCGCCCGGAACCTGCCGCCGCTCCGGCCGCGAGACGAACACCCCCGCCACCGCCGCCTCCGCATCCAGCCGGAACCCCGTCCACGGCGCCTGCACGAACTCTCCGGCGAACTCCCGCGCTGATCCCTTCTGCTCTGCGTCCTGGAATGCCTTCGTCATCTGCTGCACTTGCCGTTCGCTCGTCGCCGCCAGCACGATCGCATCCAGCGCATGATGCCGGTCATCTTCGATCCGCTTCCCGTCCTCCCCCTTCTTCAGCCCCTGCAACCCCCAGCCCCGCCGCAGCTTGCTCGTCAGCGCCCCCGGCCGCGCCCGCACATGCACCGTCCCATCCGCCGGATACATGCCCTTCAACACCTCCAGCAGCACCCGCGTCGTGTACCGCGTATCCCCCAAATTCCGATTTCGGAACATCTCCTCCACCTCCGCCGCATTCTTCCGCAGATAGAAGCCCCGCTTCTTCCGCCCCTTCATCCCCTTGCAGCCCTCGACCGCCGCCACATACACGTCCCATTCCGCCTCGCTCTTCTCCGCCTGGAACCACTCCCACGGCGTCCGCCCCTTCTTCGCCTGGTTCGCTTGCGCCAGGCACAGCGTCTTGTTCACGAACGAATCGTCCCCGAACCGGCTCCACGGCAGGATGTGATCCACCTGCGCCCCGTTCTCGGAGGCCGAAACCAGCCGCACCGGAATCTCCGCGTCGGTGTAAAGGCACCGCCCGTTCTGCTCCTCCCACAGCTCGAACCGCAGCATGTCCTCCCCGCGCGGCTCCCGTCCCAGCAGCTCCGCGAACCTTAAGCGCGCCCGATCGCGTTCCTTGTTCTTTTTCTCGATCCCCCGCGTGATCTCGTCGCGCTCCTCGGCGCTTTTGCCCACGTCCCGCGCCAGTTCCACATGCATCTGGTCCGGCAGCCCATGCGCCCGCACCACCGCCCGCACCAGCTTCAGCATCTCCCCCAGCGCCTTGCGCGCCACCGGATTGCGAATGTCCTCAAGCTTCACCTTGCCCGGCGCCGCGTGGTCATAGCCCGCCTCCGCGCACGCCGCCGAATACACCAACCCCGCTCGCAGCCCCGGAATGATCGCCCGCGCCGCCTTGGCTGAAATACGCCCGGCACCCTTGAAACTCTGGAACCGGCCAGCCTCCACCGCCGCCATCACCGCCTCCACCGCCGCCGTGTCCGCGCCGGTCTCGCCAAGCCCTGTTCGGATCGAATACAGATCGTCACGGAACGTGATGATCTCCGCCATCCGGTCCAGAATCTCGGGTCGTCCCACAAGCCCCGCCCAGGCCGCGCCCAGCGCTGCCCGCAGCGTGGCCGTGCCCTCCGCCGCGTTGCCGGAGCGCGCCACCACATCGCCGCCCTCCTCCTCCGCTTTCACCCCGTCGAACCGCACGGCGGGATCGATGTCCAGTGCCTTGCGCACCGCCTTGAAGGTGATCTTCTTTGTCGAGCCGAAATCCCCCGCCACCGCCGCCAGTTCCTCGGCCGAGAGCCGCCGCTCCCCACCCCTCCACGTCAACGTCAGCGCATTCAGCCGCGACAGCAGCCGAAACAACTCGAACGAATAGGCCCGCCGAGCCGTCCGCTTCTCTCCGGTCTCGAACGGGCAGTCCCCCACCAGATCATCCGAATCCCGCAACGGCCGTTGGAAGAACGCCGCCGCGACATAGGCCTCCTCCAAAGCCTCCGTCGCCAGCCCATTCCCGCGGCGGCGTTGCTCCTCCAGCAACACCTTGACCTCGGCCGCCTGGTCGTCCCGCAACATCGACCGCGAAAAATCCCCGCCCCGGTTGCGCTTCCGCTCCGCGAACGCCTGGTCCCGCGCGAACAACTGCCCGATCGTCCGGTATTGCCCCAGCCGCTCCCGCGTCACTTCGATCGCCTTCTTCATCACCGACGTCTCGTCGGCCGCGTTCGCCCCCCGATCGCGTTTCGAATTCGACTTGAACCCCCGATGCGCCGCGATATGCCCCAGCGCCGCCGCCAGCTCCGCCCCGCTCAACGCCCGCGTCAGCCCCTCCGCCCGCAGCGTCCACGGATCGGCCCCGGTCTTCAGCGCATCCGGCCGCAGTGCATCCCGCCCCGCTCCCGCAAGCAGCCCATGGGCCACGAACAGCCGCCGCACCTCCGCCATCCGCTGCGCCCGCCGCCGGATCACCCGCCGCATCGCCCGCTTCTGTCGCCGGATCTGGTTCGTCGGCGTGCGCTCCTTGTCCGTCTCCGGCGCATCGAAGCACCGCGACCCGCACGCGATGATCCGTCCCGCCGCGCTGTCGCCGTCGCCATCATCTATCAGCGCCCAGCCGATCGATGCGATGCCGCCGTCCAGTCCCAGAATGCGCATGTGATCGCCTCCGCTTGCGAACTATTTGGCGACCGTATCGGTGGTTGACAGCCACTGCAATCCGCGCTCTCATTCGCGTGGGAAATCGGTAGGAAAGCCACGGCAAGGTGGTTTTTTAACCACGCGAAAGTTCAGCCCTCGGCATCTTCACGGATGCCGAGGGCTTCTTCGCGCTTACGGCCCTAAATTCCAGCATGGAACCCGCCGAAGAAAATTCACGCCGCCAGCGGGATTGGGCTTGACACAAGTTAGTTAGACAAATATAGTCACAAACATGAACCCAATGACCCCCCTCTTCCGGCGCCTCTCCGCCGACCTGCGCGACACCGTCGCGCTGGGGGGCGCACGCCTGCGCGCGTTCTTCGCCTTCCTCGCCCATATCCGCGCACTCATTGACCAGTTCTCCGCCGACCTCGACCGCCTCCACGCCATCTATGGCACCGGCAACCCGCCCCAGCCCCCAGCGGCATCCCTCGCCGAACCCCCAGCGCCCCCGCAAGCCCTCACGTCCGCCAGCGCCCCCGGCCCCCGCCGCGCCTCTCCGCGCGCCCCCGGCCATGCGCCCCTCACCGACACCCCCGGCAGTCTCGGTGCCCTCGATCTCGCCCTGGCGCCTGGCGCCAAACCCGCCGCCCCCGCCGCCCCGGCGCCCGTCCGCGCCGCCGCCCCGCGCTCGCGCGTCCCCGGCCCGTGCCGCATCCCCGCGCGCGCCCCGCATCCCCCATCCATCCACGCCCGCGCGCCCCTCAACCGCGCCCTGCGTCCGCGCCCCGCCCCCCGACGAAAAAACCGTCTCCTGCCCGCCGCGCCTTCGCATGCCTATAATGTTACGTTAACGTAACAATAACAGAAGACCGCCAATCCCGGCCCCGTTGCCAAACCATCCCCGAGGTCAATACCATCCCGACCAAGCGTCCGCCTCGGCGGACGAAAGGGAAGGGGGCTCCGGCCAATGGTGACCAACACGTTCCTGGCCAACAACGGCCTCGTCAGCTTCGATTGGTTCGATGCCGCCAACTGGTCGGCCGGCCTCCCCGCCGCCCAGGATGTCCTGATCTCCTACGCCCCCGGCTTCGCCTACACCCTGGCCATCGGCACCGCCAATGTCGGCGCCAACACCAATCCCGCCGTCTCCCTCGGCAGCCTCACCCTCGCCTCCCCCGACGCCACCCTCCAGGTCAACAGCAACCTCACCTTCACCACCCTCGACCTCCAGGCCGGCACCCTCACCACCGGCATCGACGCCCCCGCCCCCGGCTTCACCGGCGGCACCCTCCTCTCCCATGGCGGCCACCTCCTCGCCCCCTCGCCGCTCTTCTTCAACAACCTCACCTGGCTCGGTGACCTCTCCCTCCCCGCCGGCGCCCTCGAATTCTCCGGCTCCATCAGCTTCGGCCCGCTCCCCGCCGGCCCCCGTCCCGTCATCACCCTCGGCACCGCCGCCATCACCTTCCGCGGCACCGACACCCTCACCGGCATCGACCTCGTCCAGACCGGCACCAGCAACCTCACCTTCGGCGAAAGCCAGGGCACCCTCAGCGCCGGCACCATCGCCGCCGACGTCTCCATCGCCGTCTCCGGCGTCAGCAACCGCCTCGCCGGCGACGCCCTCGTCAATCTCGGCCACATCGCCCTCTCCGGCGGCAACCTCTCCGCCGGCCCCGTCATCGCCTTCGGCGGCGCCCTCCTCTCGGCGGACCTCACCACCTTCCGCAACGACGGCACCATCGATCTATCCAACGCCGGCGCCCTCTCCATCACCGCCCCCGTCACCGGCAGCGGCCTCATCCGCATCGCCTCCGGCGCCACCCTCCAGCCCGTCTCCACCGTCGGCCTCCACCAGACCATCGCCCTGCTCGATGGCACCGGCACCGTGCAGTTCGCCAACAAGCTCATCGAGGCCGACCTCACCGGCTTCCAAGCCGGCGACAAGCTCATCGTCGCCCCCTGGCAGTCCGGCTTCACCCCCACCGTCTCCTATCGCAACGGCGTCCTGCGCATCGACACCGGCCACCAGCAGACCACCGAGGTCTACATCGGCACCGGCTACGACCCCGCCAGCTTCGTCATCACCCCGGGAACCTTCGATTTCATCAACGGCCAGACCAACCCCACCGTCACCACCACCACCCCCGTCGCCCCCGCCTTCGTCCCCTTCGCCGCTCCCGCCCCCGGCCCCGGCCTGCCCGGCGCCAGCACCTTCATCCCCACCGACGGCCGGTTCCAGTTCAATTTCAACGACCCCGCCAACTGGACCGCCGGCATCCCCGCCGCCGGCCAGTCCGGCGCCATCACCTATGCCCCCGGCTACGCCTACCAGCTCCTCGCCGGCAGCCCGGCCGCCACACCCGCCAGCAGCCCGCTCTTCGCCCCCCAGTCCTTCACCCTCGATTCACCCGACGCCACCCTCGACATCGCCACCAACATGACCTTCGGCACGCTCGACCTGAAGGCCGGCGTCCTCGTCCCCCTCGCCACCATCAACGGCGCCCCCGGCGCCGGCGACCGCGTGCCCGACATCAGCGGCACCATCCTCGCCGATGGCGGCCTGGTCGATTTCACCACCCCGCCGGTCTTCAAAGGCGTCACCTGGGTCGGTGACCTCGACATGTCCGGCCCCTCCGGCCTCGGCGGCCAGCTGCTCGTTCCCGCCGGCGGCCTCACCCTTCTGCCCCGGCCCGGCGGCGGCCGCCCCACCCTCAGCCTGCACGGCAGCCTCGGCTACGACACTGGCCAGACCCTCTCCGGCGTCGATGTCGTCTCCCGCTTTCAGGACTCCCTGGCCTTCTCCGGCACCGGCACCATCGCCGCCGACGCCTCGGTCACCTATTCCGGCACCAGCACGCTGATCCTCGCCTACGGCACCCTCACCAACCTCGCCCCCATCGTCGCCACCAGCGGCACGGTGACGATCGGCAACGCCTCCGCCTTCTCCGGCCTGATGATCAACAACGCCACCCTCTCGGCGGCCGGCGGCCGGCTGGTCTTCGTCCACCAGGTCAACGGCACCGGCGCCATCCATGTCTCCGCCGGCGGCGTCCTCGACGTGCAGAGCCCGATCGGCGGCGGCCAGTCCATCACCTTCGACGACGCCACCGGCAGCCTCGCCATCCTCCAGGGCATCACCCTCAACAGCTTCCTGCACGGCTTCCGCGCCGGCGACACCATCACCATCGGCGCCGGCACCACCGCCACCACCCCCGGCATCGCCTACACCGGCGGCATCCTCACCGTCACCACCTCCGCCGGCCCCACCGCCGTTCCCATCGGCGCCGGCTACGACCCCGCCAGCCTTCACGTCACCGAGCGCCAACTCCCCTTCAGCAACAGCTACGTCGCCGACATCACCACCACCGCCCCCTGCTTCGCCGCCGGAACCCGCCTCCGCACCCCCCGCGGCGACATCCCGGTCGAATACCTCACCCCCGGCGACCAGGTCCTCGCCCCCGACGGCACGCGGAAAAACATCGTCTGGCTCGGCCACCGCACCGTCGATTGCCGCCGCCATCCACGCCCGCAAGACGTCTGGCCCATCCGCGTCCTCCCCGGCGCTTTCGGTCGCAACCGCCCCGCCCACGACCTCGTCCTCTCCCCCGACCACGCCATCCACGTCGACGGCGCCCTCATCCCCGTCCGCTACCTCGCCAACGGCGCCACCATCCGCCAGGAACCCGCGGCCCGCATCACCTACTGGCATGTTGAACTCCCGGAGCACGGAATCCTCCTCGCCGAAAACCTGCCTTGCGAGTCCTACCTCGACACCGGCAACCGATCGGCCTTCACCAATGGCGTCGGTGCCATTGACCTCCACCCCGACTTCGCCCGCGGTATCTGGCAGGCCCGGGCCTGCGCGCCCCTCGTCCTCGACGGCCCCCGCCTGATCGCCGCCCGCCGGTCTCTCCTCGCCCGCGCCGAAGCCCTCGGCCACCGTCTCACCGCCGACCCGGCCCTCACCATCCGCGCCGACGGCCGCCGCCTGGCCCCCGCGATCGACGGCCGCCGCTGGCACCTGCGCCTCCCCCCGGCGACCACCCGCCTTGCCCTCCGCACCCGGACTTGGACACCCAGCCACACGCGGCCGACGGAGGGGGATACTCGCCCCCTCGGAGTCGCCCTCGCCGATCTACGCCTCGATGGCCGCCCGATCGCGCTCGACGATCCCCGCCTGTCCTCCGGCTGGCACCCCCCCGAGCCCGACGGCCGCTGGACCGATGGTGACGCCGGGCTCTCCCTCGCCGGCGTCCGCACCGTCGACTTCACCCTGGCGATGACCGGCACCTACTGGCGCGGCCTTAGAGCGCGATCGCGTGAGGCCGATGGGTCAGAAAGCGTGAATCGCGCTCTTCTTCAACAACTTGCTCGATCATGATTTGTCTGACTTGAACCAATCATGATCTAGCCGCCAAACACCGCCCGCGTCAGGGCGAACAGCCCGCCCCCCACCAGAAACCCCACCAGCGTCCCGTTGATCCGCACATATTGCAGATCCTTCCCCACCCGCAGCTCCAGCTTCTCCACCAGCACCGCCGAATCCCAGTTGCCGACGACGCCCGCGATGAAGTCCGACAGCTGCGCCTGCCCCGCCGGCAACAGGCTCGCCGCGATCCCCCCCGCCGCCCGATCGACCCGCGCCCTCGCCCCCGCATCCTCCGCCAGCAACACCCCTAGATTCGCCAGCGCCCCCTCGAGGAACGCGATCGTCCGCCCGTTCGGCCGCCCCGCATCCGCCTCCAGCGCCACCCGCATCCGGCTCCACACATCCCAGAACCAGGCCCGCACCGTCTCATGCGCCACCACTCGCCTGAGCGCCGCCCCGATCTCCGCCGCCCGCGCCGGCTCGTTCTCGATCCGCCCGATCTCACGCCGGATCCATTCGTCGAACGCCGCGCGCAGCTCCGAACCATCCGGCTCGATCTTCTCCAGCTCGGCGTTGATCTGCCCCAGCACCCGCCGCGCGATCGACGCCCCCAGCGCCCACCCGATCAGCCGCCCGCCCTGCTCCCGCACCCGCTCCTCGATCGCCGCCCGCAGCACCTCCTCCCGCCCGGTCAGCAGCGACTTCAACTGGTTCAGAATGAAGCTGAACACATCCTGGTGCCGCCCCCCCTCCACCAGCTGCCGCAACGCCCGCCCGACCAGCCGCCCGGCATCGGCGCCTCCCAATAGTCGCGGCACCAGCCGCGCCGCCACTTTCCGCGCCCGCCCATCCTCGATCGTCGCCAGCAGCCGCGGCAGCAACCCCGCCAAAGCCTCCGCCGCCGGCCTGGTCGCCGTGCTGTCGCTGAGGAACCGCTTGAGAATGCCGGGCACATCCAGCTGCGCCATCACCCGCTGCAGCTCAGCCCCGGTAAACACATGGTTCGCCACGAACGAGCCCAGCGCGCGCCCCAGCCGTGCCTTCTGCGCGGGGATGATCGCCGTATGCGGAATCGGCAACCCCAGCGGATGGCGGAACAAAGCCGTCACCGCGAACCAGTCCGCCAGCCCCCCCACCAGCCCCGCGGTGGCCGAGGCGCGCAGCAGTTCGGTCGCATAACCCGTCGGAATTAAATGACTTCCCACCGCCAGCCCGGCCATGCCCACCAGCAGCCCGGAGGCAATGCGGCGATGCTTCTGCAGCGTCGCACGGAGGGGCGCGTCGGGGTCGTCCACTGGAGTCGCCATGGCCGAGCCTACCACGTCGCCGCCCTTGGCGGGCAAGCCGGGGTAATGTTATACTATATCAGTGACCGACCCCCTCTCCCTCACCGCCGGCCTCCTGCCCCGCCTCGTCACCGCCTTGGGCGCGGTCGCCGTCGTCTGGGGCGCCGTGCTCTGGGCCTTCGCATGATCGCGGTCCACGACCTCACCTGCATGCACGACCGCCGCCCGGCCGTGCACCACCTCACCGGCCGCTTCGCCCCCGGCAGCCTCACCGCCATCGTCGGCCCCAACGGCGCCGGCAAGACCACCCTGCTGCGCACGCTGGCCGGCCTGCACACCGATTTCGAGGGCACCGTCACCCGCGGCGGCCGCATCGCCCTCCTGCCGCAATCCCCCATGCTCGACCGCCAGTTCCCCATCACCTGCGCCGATGCCGCGGCCATGGGCGCCTGGGACCGCATGGGCGCCTTCCGCCCCTACGACGAGCGCGACCATGTCGAGGAAGCCCTTGATCTCGTGGGATTGCGCGGCTTCGGCAAGCGCCTGGTCGGCACCCTCTCGGCCGGCCAGTTCCAGCGCCTGCTGTTCGCCCGCCTGATCCTGCAGGACGCCCCAGTTATGCTGCTCGATGAGCCCTTCACCGCCGTCGACGCCCGCACCGAGGCCGACCTGCTGCGCCTTATCCTCCGCTGGCATCACGACGGCCGCACCATCGTCGCCGTGCTGCATGACCTCGACCTCGTCGAGCGCTCCTTCCCCGACACCCTCCTGCTCGCCCGCGACCCCATCGCCTGGGGCCCGACCGCCGAGACCCTCTCCGCCGACAACCGCCAGCGCGCCCGCCTTGCCGCCGAGGCCTGGGCGGAGGACCCATCGGTCTGCGTGGAGCCGGCGTGATTTTCGACCTCCTGTTCGAGCCCTTTGCCTTGGCCTTCATGCGCCGGGCCCTTGCCGGCTGCATCGCCCTCTCCATCGCCGGCCCGCCGCTCGGCGTCTTCCTGGTGCTGCGCCGCATGAGCCTGATGAGCGACGTGTTGCAGCACGGCATCCTCCCCGGCATCGCCCTCGGCGCCGTCGTCGGCGGCATATCGGTCTGGACCATGGGCCTCGGCGGCATCCTCGCCGGCTTGCTGGTGGCGCTCCTGTCGGGGGCGCTGGCGCGGGCGACCGGCGGGCGTGAGGACAGCCAGTTGGCGGCGATCTATCTGATCGCGTTGGCCCTGGGCGTGGCGATCATTTCCGCGCAGCGGGGGGTCGACCTCACGCACCTTCTGTTCGGCAGCGTGCTGGCGGTGGACGACACCGCCCTGCTCCTGATGGCCGGCGCCGCGAGCATCGTGCTCCCTTGCCTCGCTCTGCTCTGGCGCCCGCTGATGGTCGAGAGTTTCGACCCCGACTTCATGCGTGCCGTCGGCGGCCCCGGGGCCCGCGTCCATCTCGCCTTCCTCAGCCTCGTCGTCCTCGCCGTGGTCTCGGGCTTCGCGGCCTTGGGCACGCTGATGTCGGTCGGCCTGATGATGCTCCCCGCCGTCGCCGCCCGGCATTTCTCCGCTACCCTCGCGGGGCAGGTGCGCGCCGCGGTGGTGATCGCCATCGCCGTGTCCTATGTCGGTCTCCTGGTCTCCTTCCACGCCGACCTCCCCGCCGGCCCGGCGATCGTGCTGACCGCGGGCGCCGCCTGGGGCCTCGGCATGCTCATCGGTCCGCGCGAAAGCCTGCTGCGCCGGCTGGTGCGGCGGACGCATTTCGCCGGCTGAGGCGATCGGCTAGGCTGCCGCACCCTCGATCAAGGTTCGCCATGGATTCGCATGCCCTGCGCGCCCACGCCCACCGCGTGCTGCGCGACGCCACCATTCCCGAACTGCCCAACCACTACAGCGGCAAGGTGCGCGACAACTATGACCTGCCCGACGGTCGGCGCGTCATCATCGCGACCGACCGGCTTTCGGCCTTCGACCGCATTCTCTGCGCCGTGCCGTTCAAGGGCCAGGTGCTGACCCAGACCGCGCGCTACTGGTTCGAGGCGACGGCCGATATCTGCCCGAACCATGTGCTGGCCTATCCCGATCCCAACGTGGTGATCGGCACGCGGCTCGATATCCTGCCTGTCGAGGTGGTGGTGCGCGACTATCTCGCGGGGACCACCGGGACGTCGATCCTGACCATGTACAAGAAAGGTCAGCGGCAGATGTATGGCGTGACTCTGCCGGAGGGGCTGCATGATAACCAGCGCCTGCCACATCCGATCCTGACGCCGACCTCGAAGGCCTTTGATGGCGGGCATGACGAGCCGCTGACGCCGGACGAAATCGTCGGCCGCGGGCTGCTGACCGCGGCGCAATGGGCGCAGCTGTCGGACTACGCCTTGGCGCTCTTCGCCCGCGGGCAGAAGCTGGCGGCCGTGCGGGGACTGATCCTGGTCGACACCAAATACGAGTTCGGCACCGACCGCGACGGCCGTATCGTGCTGGCCGATGAGATCCACACGCCCGACAGCAGCCGCTACTGGCGTGCGGCGAGCTACGACGCCCGCTTCGCCGCCGGCGAGCGGCCGGAGAGTTTCGACAAGGATTTCGTCCGCAGCTGGGTGGCCGCGCGCTGCGATCCCTACAAGGACGAGATCCCGGCGATCCCCGACGACCTCGTGCTGGCGACTGCCGCGGTGTACATCGAGGCCTTCGAGACCATCACCGGCCAGACGTTCACTTTGCCGGACGGCGCGGGGAGCGTGCTCGATCGCATCCGCGGCAATCTGGCGTCGCTGTTCACCCCTGGTTGAAGAAGAGCGTGAATCACGCTTACTGACCGACCGGCCCCAAGCGATCGCGCTCGAGGCCTCCGGCGGGGCTTGCGATTTGCGGCAGGACCGTTAAGCATAGCGAGAACGCCATCGACGACATTCGATGGCACGCTGCCGTATTGAATTTGACCATTTCGAGGCCCGGCAACGATCCGGGATGAGTCCCCCGAAGCAAAGGAAACACGTCCATGTTGATCACACGCCGCTCGGCGTTGCTGTCCGCTGCTGCCACCTCCACGTTCGCCATCGTCAGCGGTCGCGCGCGCGCTGCCGATACGATGAAGATCGGCGTCGTCTCGCCGCTGACCGGCCCGGTGGCCGAGCCCGGCCGTATCCAGCTGAATTCCGTCCGTCTTGCCGCCGAGAAGATCAATGCGGCCGGCGGTGTGCTTGGTCAGCAGGTCGAGCTCATCGTCGAGGACGACCAGTCGACCAACCCCGGCGCGGTGCTGGCCTTTTCGCGCCTCGCCGAGCGCAAGGAAATCGTCGGCTTCGTCGGTTCGATCCGCTCGACGCAAATGAACGCGATGGCGCCCGACATGCTCAAGGTCGGCAAGCCCGTGATGTTCGGCGGCACTGACCCGACGCTCACCAAGCTCGGCAATCCCTGGCTGTTCCGCTGCCGCCCGAATGACAGCTATTCCGGGCGTGTGATCGTCAGCTTCATTACCGACTCGCTGAAGCTGAAGAAGGTCGCGCTGGTGCACTCCACCGATGCCTTCGGCACCGGCGGCAAGAACGCCATTCTCGCCAATCTCGAAAAGAAGGGCATGCAGCCCGTGCTGGTGCAGGGCTACACCAACAACCAGCCGGATTTCTCGCCGGTTGTGCTGGCGGTGAAGTCCTCCGGCGCCGACGTGATCGTCAGCTACTTCACCAACGAGCCGGACTGCGCGGTGTTCGCCCGCCAGCTGCGCCAGCTCGGCGTGCGGACCCCCTGGGTTGGTTCGCCCTCGATCCAGTCGCCGGTGACGCGCGGCCTGGCGAAGAACGCGCTCTACGGCACCTACGCGGTCGCCGACTTCGTCGAGGACAGCAACCCGACGGCCAAGGCCTTCGCCGATACCTATCGCGCCAAGCACAAGGAAAGCCCGGACAGCGGCTGGACCTATGACGCGCTGACCATCCTCGCCAAGGGCATCAACGACGCGAAGAGCACGGAACCGGAGAAGATCCGCGCCGCCATCCTCGCCATCAAGAAGTTTGCGGGCACCGAGGGCGAATACAACTTCGATCAGTTCGGCGATGGGCTGCACGGCTACAACGTCGTGATCAACAACAACGACAAGATCGACTACAAAGAACACATCGAGTTCACCGACTGAGTCCGGAAAGTTCCGAGTGAGCGATTTCCTTCAGCTGGTCTTCCAGGGCCTGGGCATCGGCGCGGTGTACGCGCTGGTGTCCCTCGGCTTCGTTCTGCTGATCCGTGCGGCGAGCGTAGTGAACTTCGGGCAGGGGGAATTCTCCATGCTCGGGGCCTACCTGCTTGTGGTGTTCTTCAACATCCTCGGCATCAACTACTACGTCAGCATCGTGCTATCCGTGGTGATCATGGCCGGGTTTGGCCTGATCTTCGCCTATACCACCTACTGGCCGTTGCGCTTCCGTGGCGGCCTGCCGGTGATCATCAGCACGATCGGCGCCTCGATCTTCCTGCAGAACATGGTGCTGTGGATCTACGGGCCCAGCTCCGTGCAGATCGATGGGCTGTTCGACAGCGATGGCATCCAGGTCGGCGAGGTGTTCCTGGCAAGCCAGTATCTCGCCATCATCGTGCTGGCAGCGCTGCTGGTGCTGATGCAGTATCTGATCTTCGAGAAGACGCTGCTCGGCAAGAAGCTGCAGGCGACCAGCCAGGACAAGGAAATGGCGTCGCTGCTCGGCATTCCCGTGGTGACGATGATCATGATCACCTTTGCCTACAGCTCGGCGCTCGGCGGCTTCGCCGGCATCCTGGTGGCGCCGATCCTGTTCGTCTCGGTGAACATGGCGGGGATCATCACGCTGAAGGCCTTCGCGGCCAACATCATCGGCGGCTACGGCTCGATCCCCGGCGCCATTCTCGGCGGACTCGCGCTCGGCGTCGCGGAGACGCTGGGGGCGGCCTATATCTCGGTTCCCTACAAGGACGCCTTCGCCTTCCTGATGCTGCTGGCCTTCCTGATGGTGCGGCCGCAGGGGCTGTTCGGCGAGAAGATTTCGGAGAAGGCATGACCGCTCAACAGGGACCGGGGGCGAACCCCTGGCGCGGCCTGCCGGCGGCAGGGCTCGCCATCATCGTGGTGCTGGTGGGCGCGAGCTTCGCGCCGGCGCAGGGCTACTATCTCAACATCCTCATGCAGGCCGCGACCTACGCGATCGGCGTGCTTGGCCTCGTCGTCGTGCTCGGCTATTGCGGGCAGATCTCGATCGCGCAGGCGGCGTTCTTCGGCATCGGCGCCTATGCGGTCGCGCTGGGAACGGTTGATTTCCACGTCAACTTCTTCGTAGCACTCCTGGCCGGCGTGGTGCTGTCGGGCATCTGCGGGCTGATCCTCGGCCTCGGCACGCTGCGGCTGGGTGGACATTATCTTGGCATGATCACCATCAGCTTCCAGCAGATCCTGACGCTGGTGCTGACCAACTGGATCGATTTTACCCATGGGCCGGATGGCGTGCGCAACGTGCTGCGCCCCACCCTGTTCGGCATCAGCCTCGATGGCGGCAACGCGTATCTCGGGCTGATCATGGCCGCGACCGTGCTGGTGACGCTGTTCGTCTGGCGGCTGAAGACGAGCCGGCTCGGGCGGGCGATGCAGGCGGTGCGGGACAACGAACTCGCGGCTTCGACCTCGGGCATCAATGTCTATGGCACCAAGGTGGTGGCGTTCGGCATTTCGGCGGTGCTGGGTGCGATCGGCGGCGGGCTGTTCGCCGGCGGGTTCCGCTATATCTCGCCCGACCAGTTCAGCTTCGGCGACAGCATCGTCATGCTGACCATGGCGCTGCTTGGCGGCGTGACCTCACCGTTCGGCGCGCTGGTCGGCACCGTCGCGCTTGTCTTGTTGCCGGAATGGCTGCGCTTTCTCAAACAGGTCTATCTCGCGGTCTACGGCGCTTCCGTCATTCTCATCATGGTGTTCCTGCCTGATGGGCTCTGGGGATTCATCGACATCCGGATGCGCAAGCGGGTGAAGCCGGTGACCGGCGACGTGGCGCCGTTGCCGCTGCTGGCGCAGAAGGGCGAGGCGACGGATGAGCCGGTACTGGTCGTCGCGGGGCTGGCAAAGCACTTCGGTGGATTGAAGGCGGTCGACGGCGTCGACGTCACGGTGCGCCGCGGCACGGTGCATGCCCTGATCGGGCCGAACGGCTCGGGCAAGACAACGTTCATCAACGTGGTCACCGGGCTTTACGAGGCGACCGGCGGCAAGATCACGTTTGTGGGCAAGGACATCACCACGCTGGCGCCGCATAACCGCAACCGCGCCGGGCTCGCGCGCACCTACCAGAACATTCGCGTCTTCCGCGGCATGACCGTGCTGGAGAACGTGATGATCGGGGCGGAGCGCGAGGGGAACGACGTGGCGAAGGACCCGCAGGCGGTCGTCGCCCGCGCGTTGGCCGCGCTCGACTTCGTGGAGATGCGCGGCGATGCGCATCGCCTGGTCGGTGATCTCTCATATGGCCATCAGCGCTACGTCGAAATCGCCCGCGCGCTGGCGGCGAGCCCCCATACGCTGCTGCTCGACGAGCCGGCGGCGGGGCTCAATCTTACGGAGAAGGTGGAGCTCGGCAACCTGCTCAAGCGCCTCAAAGGCCATGGCCTGACCATCATGATCATCGATCACGACATGAACCTCGTCGAGCAGGTGGCGGACCACATCACCGTGCTCAACTTCGGCAAACGCATTGCCGACGGCAAGCCGCAGGATGTGCTGAGCCACCCGGACGTCATTGCCGCCTATCTCGGGGAGCCGCGCAAAAATGAAGCTGCTTGAGATCAAGGGCCTGACCGCCAGCTACGGCGCCGGGCCGGTCCTCAAAGGGCTCGATATCTCCGTCGACGAAGGCGAGATCGTTACCTTGCTGGGCTCCAACGGGGCGGGAAAAAGCACGACGCTGCGCACGCTCTCGGGCCTGGTGCCGAATGTCAGCGGGGAAATCATCTACCGCGGGCAGAGCATCGTCGGGCTGAAGCCGGAAGCGATCGTGCGGCTTGGCATCAGCCATGTTCCCGAAGGGCGGCGGATCTTCCCGGGCCTGACGGTGCGCGAAAACATCATCCTCGGCGCCTCCAACCGCAAAGGCGTGGCGCGGCGCGTGCTCGAAGGGGAGGTCGACGAAATGCTGACCTTCTTCGCCGATCTCAAACGCCTCGAACACGCGCTCGGCTGGACGCTTTCGGGCGGGCAGTTGCAGATGGTGGCCGTGGCCCGCGGGCTGATGGCGCAGCCGAAGCTGCTGCTGCTCGATGAACCCTCGCTCGGTCTGGCGCCGCTCATCGTCCAGCAGGTTTTCCGCATCGTCGCCGATATCCGCAAACGCGGCACTACGGTTCTACTGGTGGAACAAAACGCCCACATGGCCCTCTCGGTCGCCGACCGCGGCTATGTGCTGGAAACCGGACGCCTGCTGGTGTCTGGGAAACCCGATGACCTCTGGAACGATCCCCTCGTCCGCGCCGCCTACCTCGGCGGGGCGGCCGCCAAGCACTGACGGTACCATAGGGCACTTCGTCAACCCGCCGCAAACCGGGCAGGTTGGCATTTGCCTTCCGCCACCACGCCACCTCATCTCAGCCGGGTCTGGGGCCGGGCGACCGGCCCCGTGCCGGTCAGGCTGAATGCGTGCTTAGCACCTGGCCGAAGGTGACGCTGGGCGCGCTCGGCAGCAGATCGCGCAGATGCTCGGCAACCAGGCCGGGGGCGGTCTGGTTGCCCGCCTCCGCGTGAGCCTTGGTGTCGAAGACGCTGACCGAGCAGACCGCGCCGCCGCCGAGATCGACCGTGGTATAGGAGCGGAAGCCGGCCATCGCCTTCAGCTTTGGCACGATCGACGCCTGAATTCGGCGGTCGAGTTCCATCGGGTTCGTACAACCCTGGTAAGTCCGTATGCTCAGAAACATCGTTCTCTCCCGTTATTGTGGTTGTTGCGGCCCATCCCGTGCCGCCGGGTCGTTCAGCTCACCTGCCGGTCGTGCCCCTCCCAATAAGGCGCGCGCAACGTGCGGCGCAGCACCTTGCCTGAAGCGTTGCGCGGCAAGGCTTCCACAAAGTCGATCGACTTCGGCAACTTGAAGCCGGCGATGCGGCTGCGCGCATGGGCGAGGATGTCCTCGGCGCCGGCCTCCTGGCCTGGCCGCAGCACGACGATCGCCTTCACCGCCTCGCCCCAGCGCGCATCCGGCACGCCGATCACGGCCACGTCGGCGATGGCGGGATGGCCGAAGATCGCGTTCTCCACTTCGGCCGGATAGACGTTCTCGCCACCGCTGACGATCATGTCCTTCACCCGGTCATGGACGTAGACGAAGCCCTCGTCATCGAGATAGGCGGCATCGCCGGTGCGCAGCCACCCGCCCGGAAGGAATGCGGCGGCAGTGGCCGCCGGGTTGTTCCAGTAACCCTTCATGGTCATGGCGGAGCGCAACACGATTTCCCCCACGGTGCCGGCGGGCACATCTGTGCCCTCCGCGTCGACAATGCGCAGGGCGATGCCGGGATAGGGCTTGCCACAGGAGCGCAGCTTCCCGCGCGCCGGGTCGTGCGCCTCGGGCGGCAGGATGGTGCCGGCGCCCGTTGCCTCGGTCAGGCCGTAGAGCTGGTACAGCCGCGCCTGGGCGAACACTCCACCGGCCTGCGCCACCAGCGCATCGGCGATGGGGGAGGCGCCATAGATCAGTCTTGTTACCGAACTGAAATCGGCCGTTCCGGCGGCCGGATGTTGCACGAGGGCCAGGATCGCCGCCGGGACCAGGAACAGCCCGGTCACGCGGTGGCGCGGTATCAGGGCGATGAGGTCTGCCGGATTGAACTCGACCATGACGACGACACGACTACCAAGCGTGATCCCCCACACGCCGAACGCGGTGCCGGCGATGTGAAACACCGGCATGCACACCACGCCCACGTCGTCCGGGCCGATGGCGACGCCTCCCTGCCGGGCGGCACCCACCATGGCGAGCAGATTGCGGTGCGTCAGCTCCACGCCCTTGGGGAGGCCGGTGGTGCCGGAGGTGTAGAGCTGGATGAGCGTGTCCTCATCCGTTACCGGCACGCCCAGCGCGTCCGCGGACTGCCCGTCGCGCCAGGCCGCGAAGTCGGGCCATGGCCCGCCCGGCGCGTCGCAGACAAGGCACCGAAGCCCCTCCGGCATACCCGGCGCGGCCAGGGCGGTAGCGAAACCCTCGCCCAGCACCAGCAGGCTAACTGCCGCATCACCGAGGATGAAGCCGATCTCCGGCCCCGCGAGCCGCCAGTTCACCGGCACCAGCGTCACCCCCGCCCGCGCGCAGCCGAACAGAAGCTCGAAATAGAGGTCGGAGTTCTTGCCGAGATAGCCGACCCGCGCGCCGCGCGCGAACCCCAGCGCGGCCAGCCCGTTGGCCACCTGGTTGGCGCGCCGGTCCAACTCGGCATAGCCCGTCACGCGTTCGCGGTAGATCAGCGCCGGCGTTGCCGCGCGTGCCGCCGCCTGGCGGTGCAGCGCCTCGCCGAGCGTCGCGGAGGCGTCGAGTTCGTTCATGGCCCTCTCCTTCCTAGACCGCCGCCGCCCCTCCGAACGCTGCCCGCAGCGTCGGCTTGTGCACCTTGCCGGTGGCGTTGCGCGGCAGCGCCTCGGTGAAAACCACGTCCTGCGGCAGCTTGTAGCGGGCGAGCTGGCCCGCGCACTGCGCGAGGATCATGGCCGGATCGAGCGCGACACCGGATTTGAGCACCACCACCGCGCGACCGGTCTCGCCCCAGCGCGCGCTTGGCACGCCGATCACCGCGGCCTCCGCGACCCCTTCGATACGATAGAGTACGTTCTCCACCTCGGCCGGATACACGTTCTCGCCGCCGGAGATGTACATATCCTTCCAGCGATCGACGATGAAGTAGTACCCCTCGGCATCCCGCCGCGCGGCATCGCCGGTGTGCAGCCAGCCGCCGGCCAGTGCCTGTTCCGTCGCCGCCGGATTCTCCCAGTAGCCTGGCGTGATGCTTGGGCCGCGCAGCCAGATTTCGCCGACCTCCTCATCGTCGACGTCGCGCCCCTCGCCATCCACCAGGCGCAGCTCCATGTGCATGGCGAGTTTGCCGGCGCTGCCGACCTTGCGCACCGCGTCGGCGCGATCGAGGCAGAGCGTCATCGGGCCGGTCTCGGTCATGCCGTAGCCCTGTGCCAGCGCCACGCCGCGCCGTTGCCACGCCTCGATCACCGGCAGCGGTGCCGGGGCACCGCCGACGGTCACCGACTCAAGCCGGCCGAGATCGGTTGCAGCGAAGTCCGGATGGGCCGCGAGGAACTGGTAGTGCGCCGGCACGCCGAACATGTGGGTGATGCCAAGGCCGGCATCGCCGAGCTGACGCAGCGTCTCGCCCGGATCGAAACTCCCCGCCACCGCCACGGCGCCGCCGGAATGAAAGATCGGATTGGCAAAACAGTTCAGCCCCGCCGTGTGGAACAGCGGCATGACGCAGAGCATCACCGACCGCTCCGAAATTGGCGTCACACCGGCCGAATTGAGCGCATTGAATAGGTTCATTGCATAGGTGACGATCACCCCCTTGGGCTGACCGGTGGTGCCGGAGGTGTAGAGCAGCGTCGCCGTATCATGAAGGTTCATCTCCGCCGGCACCTTCAGTCGTTGCCCGCTGGCCGCCGCCGCCTCGCAGGTGCTGCCCGGGCCGCAGCCGACCAGCCGCCACCGACTGTTCGGACCGGAGATTTCCACCGCCCGCGCCTCGAACGCCTTATCGTGCACCAGGAGCGCCGGCGCGCAGTTTGCAAGGATAGCTGCCAGTTCGACAGGCGTGAGGCGCAGGTTGAGCGGAACGAAAATCGCGCCGAGGCGGAAGCAGGCGAACTGCAATTCGAACACGTCGGTGCTGCTTTGCGCCAGAACGGCGACGCGGTCGCCGGGCGCGATGCCGAATGTGCCGGCGAGTCCGGCGGCGAGACCATCGATGCGGGCGTGAAACTCACCGTAGGTAAAACGCCGGCCGGTGGCGAGGTCGACGGCTGCCGGGGCGTCGGCACGGCGCAGCGCGTGGTTGGCGATCCAATCATAGGCTCGGATGGTGCTCGGTCGCATCTGGACAGGCTCTCCAAGGTATGTGTGCTACGTTGATTGTGGCCTCGGTGCTGGGGGCGGTGCGGACGCGTTCAGGTGCCATCCGCGCGCGCATGACAAGGTCCCCACCTTACGGCAGCCGGTCATCGGGAAGGCTTCGGCGTTGCGGATATGCCGCAGGATCCTCTGCCGGGCCATGCGGTCACGCGGAACGCTGCCGCCGCGGCCTCAGGTAGGGCGGCGCCTGCACGCAGGCCGATCCATGCGCAAACCGCCTCGCCCCGGGAGCCGGGCCTCTGTGCCCTCGACGCCAACGTGCTGTTCGCAGGGCCGTCGCTGCGCTGCGCCCCGTTCTGGATCGTCATCCGAACCTCCCGTCGCGAAGTCCGCCGGCCTGCCCGGCAGGGGACGGCGTCGCGTAGTATCGTTGGCGTTCCGCCACTCCGCCGCACAGGACGGAGCAAATTATTCTGCTATTACTTCCATAGAATATTCGTGGATTTCAATCAAGAACCGGCAGCATGGTGGTCGATGACTATAGCGGAACCGTCACTGCGACGATGCGATCCACCTGGACCACGAACCCCTCCGCCTCGGCCATCATCTTCCGCCGCTTGGGGTCGCTGGCCGCCGACGTCATCACCTTGCCGAAGACGTCCCAGTCGGGATAGTCGACCGTGACCAGCCGTTGGCCGATATAGGGGCCAGTGGTGATGATGCTGACCTCGTAACTCTCCGCCCTCTCCTTGATGTGCCAGGCCCTAGCGGATGGCGAAACCGCGGCTGCGGCATCGGCGACCCGGCGAGGTGGTTGGCCACCTGATGCAGGCCGAACAATTCGAAATGATTGATCAGGAAGGTGCTGCCGAGCACGATCAGCCAGGCCGCCAAGGAGAGGCCCTGGACCCAGGTGGCAAGCGGCGCGGGGATGCGGATGCGCTGGTGCTGCATGCGGTGGTGATCAACGGGTCGCTGGGCGTGGTGATCGGGGCGCTGGTGGCGCGCGCGGCGGGGTCGGATGGGGGCGGGGTATGGCACCGGGAGCCGGCTCGAGTATCTGCTGATCCCCCTGGTGTTCGGGCTCGGGGCGCCGATGGTGGCGCTGGTGGTGCATGGGGTGGTGGTGACGGGGGCGATTGCCAGAGGGGGTGGTTTCATAGAACACCCTGAACTTAAGCGGTCAGGGTGTTCCCCTCTTTGCAGAGTCGCGTGATTCAGGGCCGCGGTGAGTCCAGCTTCGGTCATCAGGCTCCGGCGCAGCGGGCGGAAAGATGAAATTCGGGGCATCCGTGTCGGGTTTTTCTTGACATTTGGGTGAATGTGGGAGCAGTCTTTGGGTGTCGAAACGGACACAGGAGGATGTAAAAACAGCATGACTCCACCGGGTATAGTCTGAGTTGCTGCGCTGCGTGGCACCGGCAACACTAGATCAAGACCACGTTATACTTGGGACATCTATCCCGAACGCGAAGCGAGACTTCGCAGTACGACCCCCGTTCAACGCCAAGCGCGTGCGGGGGTCTTTGCGTTTCAGCCCCGATGCTGATCCGGACTGGGTGTGATCCAAACGGACGTAAGGCCAGGGCTCTGCCCTGGACCCGCCAGGAGGCGGGGCCTCCTGGACCTGCCATCATTGAAGAGAGCTGGAACTGAAGAGGGGGGCCTACTGAGCCGTTGAAACAGCCCGGTAGGCCCCCCTCTTCAGTTCAAGCAATTCCTTAAACGGTTGCCGGGTGCAGGGGGCGCTGCCCCCTGCTGGGGTCGAGGGGCAAAGCCCCCGCCTAGCTTCTGCCTGGGCCGTGTTCAGACCGGTTCGGTATCGAGGGCGTAGCCGGCGGCGCGGACGGTGCGGACGATGTCGAGTTCGTTTTCGCCGTTGATGCTTTTGCGGAGGCGGCGGATGTGGACGTCGACGGTTCGGGGTTCGACGTGGATGTCTTTGCCCCAGACGGCGTCGAGGAGTTCTTCGCGGGTGAAGACGCGGCGTGGGTGTTGGAGGAAGAATTCGAGGAGGCGGAATTCGGTGGGGCCGAGGTGGACGGCGCGGCCGTTGCGGCTGACGCGGTGGACTTCGAGGTCCATGGTAATGTCGTGGAAGGTCAGGGTGCCTTTGGTGGGGACGGCGCCGGCGCGGCGCAGCAGGGCGCGAATGCGGGCGACGAGGGCGTCCATGGCGAAGGGCTTGGTGACATAGTCGTCGGCGCCGGTGTTGAGGCCGCGGACGGCGTCCTGGTCGTCGGCGCGGGCGGTGACCATGATGATGGGGAGGTCACGGGTGTCGGGTTTGCGGCGGAGCTGGCGGCAGACTTCGATGCCGGAGAGGGTGGGGAGCATCCAGTCGAGCAGGACGAGGTCGGGGGTGGCTTCGGCGATGCGGTTGAGGGCTTCCTGGCCGTCGCCGGCTTCCTCGACGCGGAAGCCTTGCTTCTCGAGATTGTAGCGCAGCATGGTGGCGAGCGCGGGTTCGTCTTCGACGACGAGGACGTAGGGGCGGGCGGCGGCGCCGACGACTGCTGACATCGGGGTTTCCTGGCGGCGAGGGGCGGTGTGCATCATTCGTCTCCGGGGGCGGGCTGGAAGGTGGTGGTGGAGTTGTCGCCTTTCGGGCGCTGGTCGGTGAGCGGCGTGCCGGTGGCGGCGTAGTGGATGAGTTCGGCGATGTTGGTGGCGTGGTCGCCGATGCGCTCGAGGTTCTTGGCGATGAAGAGAAGGTGGGTGCAGGGGGTGATGTTGCGCGGGTCTTCCATCATGTAGGTGATGAGTTCGCGGAACAGGGCGTCGTAGATTTCGTCGATGGCGGCGTCCGAGCGCCAGACGACGAGGGCTTTTTCGGCGTCGTTTTCGCCGATGGCGTCGATGATGAGCTTGAGGTTTTCCTGCACCAGGCGGCCCATGTGGGCGAGGCCGGTGAGGGCGTAGGGCATGGGGTGCTGGGCGAGGACCAGGCTGCGCTTGGCGACGTTGGCGGCGTAGTCGCCGATGCGTTCGAGGTCGCCGGTGATTTTCAGCGAGGCGAAGATTTGGCGGAGGTCCTGGGCCATGGGTTGGCGGAGGGCCAGTAGGCGGATGGTGAATTGTTCCACCTCGCGTTCGAGGGCATCGACGCGGGGGTCGGCCTCGATGGTCTTGCGGGCGGCGAGGGCGTCCTTGTCGACCACGGCGCGGCAGGCGAGGGAGACCTGGCTTTCGACGATGCCCCCCATGTCGGTGAGCATGGCGGAGAGGCGCTTGAGTTCCTGGTCGTAGGACTTGACGATGTGATCTGTCATTTATTTATTCCTCAGCCGAACCGGCCGGTGATGTATTCCTGGGTGCGGCGCTCGCGGGGGGCGGTGAACATCTGCGCGGCGGCGCCGACTTCGACCATTTCGCCGAGGTAGAAGAAGGCGACCTGGTCGGCGCAGCGGGCGGCCTGCTGCATGTTGTGGGTGACGATGGCGATGGTGAAGTCGCGCTTGAGTTCGTCGATGAGCTCTTCGATTTTCAGCGTGCTGATGGGGTCCAGCGCGGAGGTGGGTTCGTCGAAGAGGATGACCTCGGGGCGGACGGCGATGGTGCGGGCGATGCAGAGGCGCTGCTGCTGGCCGCCGGAGAGGCCCATGGCGGAGGCGTTGAGACGGTCCTTCACTTCGTCCCAGAGGGCGGCGCGGGTGAGGGACCATTCGATGCGTTCGTCCATCTGCGCTTTCGGGAGCACTTCGTGGAGCTTCACGCCGAAGGCGATGTTTTCGTAGATGGTCATCGGGAAGGGGGTGGGCTTCTGGAAGACCATGCCGATGCGGCTGCGGAGCTGGTTGAGGTCGATGCCGGGGGTGATGATGTTTTCGCCGTCCATCATGACTTCGCCGCTGGCGCGCTGGCCGGGGTAGAGGTCGTACATGCGGTTGAGGACGCGCAGCAGGGTGGATTTGCCGCAGCCGGAGGGGCCGATCATGCCGGTGACCTGGCGGTCGGGGAAATCGAGGTTGATGGATTTGAGGGCGCGGTTGGTTCCGTAGAAGAAGTCGAGGTTGCGGACCGAGATGCGGGCGGCGGCGAGGTCCGCGGTGGAGCGGGCCTCGGCGGCGGCGATGCTGGGCCGGGCGACGTTGTCGTTCATGGTGGGGCTCATTTTTTCCGGCATTCAGGAACGCGGGCGGAGGACGACGCGGGCAAGGATATTGAGGGCGAGGACGCCCAGCGTGATCAGCAGGGCGCCGACCCAGGCGAGCTGGACCCAGTCCTCGAAGGCGGAGCCGGCGTATTGGTAGATGGTGACGGGCAGGCTCGACATCGGCTGGGTGAGGCTGAGGGACCAGTTCAGGTTGCCCAGCGAGGTGAAGAGCAGGGGGGCGGTTTCGCCGGCGATGCGGGCGATGCCGAGGAGGATGCCGGTGGCGATGCCGTCGCGGGCGGCGGGGTAGCAGACGAAGACGATGGATTTCCATTTCGGCGCGCCGAGGGCGACGGCGGCTTCGCGCAGCGCGATGGGGATGAGGCGGAGCATGTCCTCGGTGGTGCGCACGACGATGGGGATGACGATGACGGCCAGCGCGATACCGCCGGCGAGGCCGGAGAAGCCGTCGAAGGGGTTGACCAGGACCTGGTAGACGAAGAGGCCGATGAGGATGGAGGGAGCGGAGAGCAGGACGTCGGAGACGAAGCGCACGGCGTCGCCGAGGCGGGTGCCGGGGGCGTATTCGGAAAGGTAGGTGCCGACGAGAATGCCGATGGGGGTGCCGAGCGCGGTGCCGAGTGCGGTCTGGATCAGGCTGCCGATGATGGCGTTGAGCAGGCCGCCATGGGAGCCGGGCGGCTTGGTGGTTTCGGTGAAGACGGACAGGCCGATGCCGCCGAAGCCGAGCCAGAAGAGGGTGGCGAGGATGGCGGCGAGGAAGGCGAGGCCGATCGCGGTGGCGGCGACGCAGAGGACCTTGATGAGACGGTTGGTGCGCTGGCGGCGGCGCGAGAGGCGATCGGCGGTGGCGGCGTGGCGCTTGGGGCCGGCCATCATGGTGTCGGCGGTCGCGCTCATGACGTTTTCCCCGGGCGCAGCAGTGTGCGCGATATCGCCAGCACGATGAAGGAGATGACGAAGAGGATGAAGCCGAGGGCGAGGAGGGAGGAGAGCTTCAGCGAGCCGGCCTGGCTTTCGGGGAATTCGAGGGCGACGATGGAGGCGATGGTGTTGCCGGGGCCGAAGAGGGAGGTGGAGAGGCGGTTGGTGTTACCGATGACGAAGGTGACGGCCATGGTTTCGCCGAGGGCGCGGCCAAGGCCGAGCATGATGCCGCCGACGACGGAGGTGCGGGTGTAGGGGATGACGATGGAGCGCATCACCTCCCAGGTGGTGCAGCCCAGGCCGTAGGCGGATTCCTTGAAGACGGGGGGCACGGTGAGAAAGACGTCGCGCATGGTGGCGGCGATGAAGGGCAGGATCATCACGGCCAGGATGAGAGCGGCGGTGAGGATGCCGGTGCCGAAGGGCGGGCCCTCGAAGAGGAAACCGACGAGCGGGAGGTCGCTGAGCCAGTCGATGGCGGTGGGCTGCACGAAGGACGCCATGAAGGGCACGATCATGAAGAAGCCCCACATGCCATAGATGATCGAGGGTACGGCGGCGAGCAGCTCGATGGCGGTGCCGACGGGGCGGCGGAACCAGATGGGGGCGAGTTCGGTGAGGTAGAAGGCGATGCCGAAGGCCAGCGGGACGGCCATGAGAATGGCGAGGACGGCGGTGATCAGCGTGCCGTAGATGGGGACGGCGCCTCCGAAGGTGTTCTGCACCGGGTCCCAGTCGGCGTCGACGAGGAAGCGCAGGCCGAAGGCGCGGAAGCTGGGCCAGCCGCCGATGAAGAGCGAGACGATGATGGCGCCGAGCAGGACGAGGACGAAGACGCCGGCGGATTTCGCGGCGGCGGCGAAGATGCGGTCGCCAGGCGAGGTGCTGCTCTTGCGGGTGGAAGCGCGCGCTATGGGGGCGGCAAGGGTCTGGGACACCGGGGCTTCCGTGGCTGGGGGTGGAGTCGCGGACAAGAGGGAGTGTGAAGCGGGGCTGGCGACGTTGCCAGCCCCGCGTCGGTGCAGGTGGCTTAGCCCTTGATTTCGGATTTCCAGCTGGCGCGCACGGCGTCCTGGACGGTCTTGGGAAGCGGGATATATTCCAGATCGGCGGCGATCTTGCTGCCGTTGGTGTAGGCCCAATCGAAGAACTTCATCACGGCGGCGCTGCGGCCGGCGTCCTTGGGGTCCTTCGGCAGGAGGATGAAGGTGGCGGAGACGATAGGCCAGCTGGTGGGGCCGGCGGTGTCGATCAGGTTGACGGCGTAGTTCTGCGCGTTCTTCCAGTCGCCGCTTTCGGCGGCGGCGGTGAAGGCCGGCAGGGTGGGGGCGACGAAGGCGCCGGCCTTGTTGCGCAGCTGGGTGGTGGTCAGCTTGTTCTGGGTGGCGTAGGCGTTCTCGACGTAGCCGATGGCGCCGCGAACCTGCTTCACGGTGGCGCCGACGCCGTCATTGCCCTTCGCGCCGTTGCCGGCGGGCCATTTGACGGAGGTGGCGGCGCCGACCTTGTCCTTCCATTCGGTGGAGACGGCGGCGAGGTAGGAGGTGAAGACGTAGGTCGTGCCGGAGCCGTCAGCGCGATAAACGGGGGCGATGGCGAGGCTCGGAAGCGTGAGGCCGGGATTGAGGGCGGCGATCTTGGCGTCGTTCCACTTGGTGACCTTGCCAGCGTAGATATCGGCGACGAGGTCGCCGGTGAGCTTGAGCTGGTCGGCCGCGATGCCGGGGATGTTCACGATGGGAACGACCGCGCCCATGACCGTCGGGAACTGCAGGAGCTTGGTTTCGGCGAGCTTCGGGCCGTCGACGGGGGCGTCGGAGGCGCCGAAATCGACGGTGCGGTTCATGATCTGGTTCTGCCCGCCGCCGGAGCCGATGGCCTGGTAGTTGAGCTCGATGCCGACGGCGGCCTTCGCGGCTTCGCCCCACTTGGCATAGACGGGGGCGGGGAAGGTGGCGCCGGCGCCGGTGATCTGCTGGGCGAAGGCCGGGGCGGCCAGGAGCGTGGCGGCCGTGATGGCGGCCAGGGTGCGGAACTTCATGATCCCTCCTATCGGGAGTCGGTGTGTGCGGGGGGACTCCTAGGCGCGGTACGCAACCGGATGATGACAGATCGATGAAGGATTTGTGACAGTGCCTGCGGCGAAAGGTCGGGCCGCGGCGCCTGGGTCGGATTTATTTACATATTTTTAGTGTAAAATAGGCGCCGTGATGTGCCTGATTGCTGGAATACTATGCGCACTCGGATCTGTGAAGTGTGATTAGCCTCCCGCGGGGCCGCGATGGAATGACGATCAGCCTTGAAATTCTGGTGAATCTCAATATATGCATCTATACGATGTGAAATAGGAATTCACGTAATGTATATGTATGAAACCGTGTGGCCTGACGCCCATGACGCGCCGCCGCAGGCGGCATCGCGCGGCGGCGAGACGTCCGGCTCGGTGCTGCCGGACGCCTGGTTGCCGCTGGACGTCGATCTGCTCCGGCCGGAGGACGTGATCTGGGTCGGCATCGTGTTGCTCGCGCCGATGCTGCTGGTGCTGGCGATCGGGTGAACCCTCGCCCTCCGGCCGGCGCGGCGGTCAGACCATGAGGGCGCCGGGGAAGAGCGGGTAGGGCTCCTCGGAGAGCACGATCATGTGGCTTTGGACGGCGCGGACACCGGGGACGTTCTTGGCGGCGAGTTCCATGGCGCGCAACTCGTCGCGGGTCATCACCAGGCCCCAGAGGTGGACCACGCCGTCGCTGACGACGACGCTGTTGTCGCTCCGGCGACTCCAGGGCTGGTTGGCGAGTTCCTTGACCAGGGCGGTGCGGATAGCCTGATCGTCGGCGGGGCCGGCCTTGTCCGCGGGGTTGGTCGAGGCGAAGGCGCGCAGCAAGTTGGAGCGGCTGACGATGCCGACGAGGGTATCGCCGTCGATGACGGGGACACGCTTGACCCGGCGCTCTTCCATCATGTCGGCGATGTCGGCGATGTCGGCGGTGGGGGCGACGCTGACGACGTCGCGGGTCATGATGTCGCCGGCGCGTTCGGCATGGGCGCGGACATAGTCCTCGGCCAGGGTCGCAGTGCCGGTGAAGAAGGTGAGCCAGGAGCCGCGGCGTTTCTGGGTGCCGAGTTCGGCGCGGCGCAGGAGGTCGCCCTCGCTGACGACGCCGACGACCTTGCCGGCATCGACGACAGGAACGCCGCTGATGCCACGGGACAGCAGAAGTTTGACGATCTCGGTGACGGGGGTATCGGGTGCGACGGTGACAACGTTGGCTGTCATGATGTCCGAGGCTTTCATGGCACATCTCCTGTCGTGGCGCTTGTGCGGATCATGAGCCCCTGGCAGCGTTCCTGACATTGATCCAGATCAGGATCGGGGAACCTGCCGTGGCGTAGTATGGGCAGTGAAGGAGACACACCATGTACAAACATGTTCTTGTTCCCGCGACCGGCACGGCCGGCGATGCAGCGGTGTTTCAGACCGCCCTGCTGGCGGCGAAGCCGTTCGGGGCCCATATCGAATTCCTGCATGCCCGCGTGGACGTAACCGAGGTGGTCGTGGCCATGACGGCGGGCGGGGTTGGCGGCGGCGGGGCGGTGCAGAGCGTGGTCGACCGGCTCGAGGAGGACAGCAAGGCACAGGAGGCGAAGGCCTGGGCGGCGTTCACCGCGTTCTGCGAGGCGAGCAAGCTGCCGACCGGTGGCGCGGGGCCCGGGGCCGGGCTGTGCGCGGACATGATCGTCGAGACCGGCAACGAGTCGCAGTGGATCGCGGAGTATGGGCGGTTTGCCGATCTCGTGGTGGTCGGGCGGCGGCGGGATACCGACGATGTGGCACTTGACGTGCTGGAGGCGGCGCTGATGGATACCGGCAAGCCGCTGCTGATCGCGCCCTCGACGCCGCCGGCGAAGCTGCTGGGGACGGTGGTGATCGCGTGGAAGGACACGCCGGAGGCGGCGCGCGCGGTGGCTTCGGCCATGCCGTTGATCGACCATGCGGAGAAGGTGGTGATCCTTTCGGTGGGCGAGGGGGAGACGACGGGCGAGCCGAGTGCGGAGCGGCTGCAGCGGGCGCTGCGCTGGCATAATCCGGCGACGACGGTGCAGGTGCTGGATCGGGGCGGGCGGGCGCCGGTGGAGGTGCTGCTCGATGCGGCGAAGGCGCAGGGGGCGACGCTGCTGGTCATGGGCGGCTACAGCCATTCGCGGCTGCGCGAGGTGGTGTTCGGCGGGTTCACGCAGCGGATTCTCAATGATGCCGACATACCCGTGCTGATGGCGCATTGAGCGGGCGTAAGCCGGATCGTCCAGGCCTGGGCAAGCTGCCGCTGATCCAGATCGCCTGGGCGGTCGCTACCGCTTTCCTGGTCGGAAGCATGTTCTTCCAGTCGGGCGGCGGGACCGATCAGGTGTCGTTCAGCCGCTACCAGGCGCTGCTGGAGGAGGGCAAGGTCGCCAAGGTGGTGATCGCCGGCGACGTGTTGCGGGGCGAGTACAAGGAGAAGCAGGCCGACGGGGCGACGGGGTTCGTGACGCAGCGTGTGCCGTCCGACGTCGCGGCGGAGCTGACGAAGCGGGGGGTGGAGTTCAGCGCGGCGCCGGCGACGGGGACGTTGATGACGATGCTGGGGTGGATCCTGCCGCCGTTGCTGTTTGTCGGCATCTGGCTGGGTGCGTCGCGGCTGATGTCGGGCGGGGGCGGCGGCGGGGGGATGTTCGGCGGCGGCGGGCTGCTGTCGGTGGGGCGGAGCCGGGCCAAGCTGGTGGCGGAGACGGATATCCAGGTGAGTTTCGACGACGTCGCGGGGGTGGACGAGGCGAAGGAGGAACTGCACGAGATCGTCGACTTCCTGAAGAAGCCGGAGGAATACGAGCGGTTGGGGGCGCATATTCCGCGGGGCATTCTGCTGGTGGGGCCGCCGGGGACGGGCAAGACGCTGCTGGCGCGCGCGGTGGCGGGGGAGGCGGGGGTGCCGTTTTTCTCGACCAATGGGGCCGAGTTCGTGGAGATGTTCGTCGGCGTGGGGGCGGCGCGGGTGCGCGATCTGTTCGAGCAGGCGCGGACGAAGGCGCCGTGCATCATTTTCATCGATGAGCTCGACGCGCTGGGGCGGGCGCGGGGGGTGTCGCCGATGCAGGGGCAGGATGAGAAGGAGCAGACGCTCAACCAGCTGCTGGCGGAGATGGACGGGTTCGACCGCTCGGTGGCGATTGTCATCCTGGCGGCGACCAACCGGCCGGAGATTCTCGACCCGGCGTTGCTGCGGGCCGGGCGGTTCGATCGCCAGGTGTTGGTGGATCGGCCGGAGAAGAAGGGGCGGGTGCAGATCCTCAAGGTGCATCTGAAGAAGCTGAAGCTGGCGGAGGACGTCGATCTCGAGGAGATCGCGGCGCTGACGCCGGGGTTTACCGGGGCGGACCTGGCCAATCTCGCCAACGAGGCGGCGGTGCGGGCGACGCGGCGGGGGGGCGAGGCGATCGGGATGGCAGACTTCTCTGAGGCGGTCGAGCGGATCATTGCCGGGCTCGAGAAGCGCTCGCGGGTGTTGATCCCGCGGGAACGGCGGATCGTGGCGTATCACGAAATGGGACATGCGCTGGTCGCCCGCGCGATTCCGGGGACCGATCCGGTGCAGAAGATCTCGATCATTCCTCGCGGGATCGCGGCGCTGGGCTACACGCTGCAGCATCCGATGGAGGATCGCTTCCTGATGGGGGAGGTGGAGCTGCGGGCGCGGATGGCGGTGCTGATGGGCGGACGGGCGGCGGAGACGCTGATTGGGCCGGATGTGTCGACCGGGGCGTCGGACGATCTCGCCAAGGCGACGGATATCGCGCGGGGGATGGTGCTGCGGTTTGGCATGGATGCGGGGCTGGGGCCGGTGGCGTGGGATACGGAGCAGGGACAGTTCCTCGGGCAGCCCGGCAGCTACTGGAGGCCGCGGGCGTATAGCGAGGCGACGGCGCGCGAGATTGATGAGGCCGTGCGGCGGTTGCTGGGGGAGGCGCTGGAACGCGCGCTGGCGATCCTGAGGGCGAATCGGGCGCTGCTCGACGCGGGCGCCGAGAGCCTGCTGGCGCATGAAGTGCTGTCGGGGGCGGAGATACCGACGCCGGCGCTGGAGGGGTAGCGGGCCCATAGCCGTGGGCCGAAGCGGGCGAAAAGTTTGGCTGGCGTAAGGAAGGATTAGGGTTTGGCCGGTAGCCTGTGGAGGTCAGGAAGCCTGATGGCCGGAGGTTTATGACCGGAGGTTATGCATGGTGAAGCGGCAGGCGGTGCACAACGAAACACGCCGCCCGCGGAGCGGACGGCGTGTCTTGGACGGCCCGGGCGGAGGGCTTGCGCCCTCCGGGTATCAGACGGTCGCGGCGACCTTCGGCTGCGGGACGACCTTGCGGTCGCCGGCGCGGCGGACGGTGACCTGGTCGAGGCTGGTGACCGAGGCCGGCATGGCGAAGGTGAAGCCCGCGCGGCCACCGGCGATGCCGTGGAAGTCGAGGTCGGCACGGTAGCGGTTGGCGACGGCGGTGCCGACCACTTCGCCGTCGGCGAGCAGTTCGAGCTCGACCGGGGCGGTGGAGGTGGTGTCCATGACCCAGCCGTGCAGAACGCCGTCCTCGAGACGCTCGACATTGCCGCGGAGCTTGCCGGTGCCGGCCACGGGCGCCTCGACGCCGGCGCGGGCGGCGATGCGGCGACGGATGGCTTCGAGCTGGACGCCTTCCTCGATGCGGGGCGCGGAGAAGGTCTGCGTGCCCTGATCGGCGCCGTACATCTCGTAGTATTCGTCGGCGTTGTCGAACATCAGGCGGCTGTTGTCGTCGACATAGGTCTCGGTCGGGGCGCCATCAGCGAAGACGACGTCATGCGAGTCCATCTCGATGTGGACGTAGCTGACCGGGGCGACTTCGTCGTTGCGCAGGATGGTCACGCCGTTGATGAGCGCGGCAGCCGGCACGAAGACGTCGTCGATGAAGAGAGCGTGCATCGCGGAGATGCTGAGATCGCGATGCGGCATACCCGGCGCAATGGCGTCCTTGCGGACGAGCACGGAGCGGACATGCGGGTTCGCGGCGGCGGTGGCGGCGGGGTAGGTCCGCCGGCCGATCCACTTGATCGGCTTCGCCTGACCGGAGGCAGTGAGGACGAGGTCGCCGATGCGGAGGTCCTCGACCGCGGTTTCACCCGAAGGGATGGCAATGCGCGTGCCCGTCGTGAAGCAGGCGGTCGCCGACGTGGTGAAATACTGGGTGAATTCCGTGCTGGCCGATGTAGTGGTGTCTGTAAAGTTGAAGGTCACCGAGAAATTATCGACGCCGCCAGGGAACCAGCCACCGAGGTTGACCGCGAGATTATGCAACTGCGTGAGCAGGTCGTTGCTGCCGGTCCCGGTCAGTGTCACGCCTGTCGAGTCGGTGCCGGTGCTGGAGATACCGCCGTCGCCAGATGTTCCACCGTCGCCGGCGACACCATCGACCGGGCTGGGCGGGGCCCCACCAGGATTGGTCCACAGCTCTTCGCTGTTCAATGAACCCGCATTCAACGTCTGCAGCGTGATCGTGAGCGACCACGCGTCACCGGTGGACGAGGACGCGACCGCGTTTGCGCCACCAGCGCCTCCCCAATTCCACAGGTAGTTCTGGCCGGCGAAGGTGTTGGGATCACCGCCGGCGGGCGCGATCGTGAAAAACGTCCCGGGGTCGCCGCTGCCGTACTGAAAATCGCTGGCCCCGCTCGCGGTCGACGATGCATCGAAGCCGCTGAGCGTAAAACCACCTGCCGTGAATGACGCCATGACTGCTACCCCTTCAACTTCCTGACCCACCGACGCCGCGCGCCATCAGGCCAGATGTTTAAACCGTTGCGATCCCTGCCCCTGCGGCACGAACGATCCCGGATCACTCGGCCCCTATCGATGGGCGGACACCTGGAAATTTGTTCGGGTAGCAGCGGCTTGATCTTAATGAACGGTATACGGGGACGTCTCAGAAAATACAACAATCGAATTTGTGGCCCTCCGCCTGACATTTTGTTGAGGGTTTGGTCATCAGTCTTAAAGGGGTGTTATTTCAATCGCTTAGACAGGATCATGCGCGTAGATAGCGATCTGTGAACGTTGTCGTGAGGTCGATATTCGCCTTGGCGATTTCCGGGCTGAAACTGGCGAGCATGCGGCGGACGGTCTCCGCCTGTTCCAAAGTGATGACTCCATCATGTTGAAATGCCTCACGATTTTTCAAAAATCCGGCAGCGCAGGCGTCGCCGGGGAGAAAACACATGCCTTTTTCGAGGGACTCCAGCGCCTCTGTAGGTGAGGCAGTTCTTAAAAAAGACACAGCTTTTTTTATTGCGGAAGCGGCAGAATGGACCGCCGTCTCGTTCTTTTCGAGCCAGGACGCCTCGCCGTAGAGGGATCCGGAGGCATAGGGCCCGCCGAAGATGGATTTGGTGCCGGCGGTGTCGCGGGCGTCGGCGAGGACGGTGATCAGACCGCGCTTTTCGAGGTCCATGACGATGGGGTCGAACAGGGAGATGGCGTCGATGTCGCCGCGCTCGAAGGCGCTGAGCGCGGTCTGGGTGGTGCCGACTCCGATGGCCGCGGCGTCGGTGGGCTTGAGGCCGGCCTTCACCAGGGATTGCATGAGGAACATGTGGGTGGCGGAGCCGGGGGCGGAGACGCCGACCTTGCGGCCCCTGAGGTCGGCGACGGACTTGATCTCGCCGTCGAGCGCCTTGCGGACGCCGAGGACGAGGCCGGAATTCTGCGCCTGGAGGACGAAGGCGGTGAGCTTGGCGCCCTTGGCGGCCATCTGGATGGTGTGTTCGTAGTAGCCGCAGGCGATGTTGGAGGAGCCGCCGAGGACGGCCTGCATGGCCGGGGCGCCGCCGGGGAACATGGCGATTTCGGGGTCGAGGCCCTCGGCCTGCCAGAGCTGGCGGCCGTTGGCGACGAAGAAGGGCATGTAGCCGTAGAGGGCGACGCCGCCGCCTGCGATCTTGATCTTGAGGCGGGACTGGGTGATGGCCGGCATCGGCAAGGCGGTGAGGGCGGCGGCCTGCAGGCCGCGGCGGCGGGTGATTTTGGCCATGGTGGTTCTCCCGGTCAGGTTTCGCGCGCGGCGTCGGCGCGGGGTTGCCATATCAATAGTCTGGTCTCGGCGAGCGACACCAGGGCGTCGAGCACGAGAGCGCAGAGGGTGAGGACGACGATGCCGGCGAAGACGGTGTCGACGTCGAACATGCCCTCGGCCTGGAGGATGAGGTAGCCGACCCCTGCGGAACTGCCGAGGTATTCGGCGACGACGGCGCCGACGAAGGCCATGCCGACGGAGACGTGCAGCGAGCTGAACACCCAGGAGAGGGCGGCGGGCAAATAGACGTGGCGCAGCAGCTGGTGGGGCGAGGCGCCGAGCATGCGGGCGCCGTTCAGCACGGTGGGCGGGACTTCGCGGACGCCCTGCAGGACGTTGAAGAAGACGATGAAGAAGACGAGGGTGAAGCCGAGGGCGACCTTGCTGGCGACGCCGAGGCCGAACCACATGGCGAAGATCGGCGCCAGGATGACGCGCGGCATGGCGTTGGCGGCCTTGATGAAGGGATCGAGCACGGCGCGGGTGCGCGGCGAGAGGCCGAGCCAGAGGCCGGTGCCGACGCCGCAGATGGTGCCGGAGAGGAAGGCGAGCAGGGTTTCGGAAAGGGTGATGGCGAGGTGGGGCCAGATCTCGCCGCTGGCGAACCAGGCGAGGATGGTGGCGAGGATGGCGGTGGGGTGGCCGAAGAAGAGGGGGGAGAGCACGCCGGTGATGCTGCCGACGTGCCAGAGGCCGAGCAAAGCGGCGGCGAGGAGAAGGCGCCAGACGTGGGTCATGCGGCGTTGCCCTGGCGGTAGGCCTTGAGGACTTCGGCGCGGAGCACGCTCCAGATCTGCTCCTCCAGCGCGCGGAAGCGGGGGGTGAGGCGGATTTCGGCGACGTCGCGGGGGCGGGGGAGGTCGATGGCGAATTCGGCGATCGGGCGGGTGGCCGGGCCGGCGGCGAGGACGATGACGCGGTCGGAGAGGCTGATGGCTTCCTCGAGGTCGTGGGTGATGAAGAGGACGGATTTGCGGTTGGCCTGCCAGAGGGCGAGGAGCTCGTTTTCCATCAGCTGGCGCGTCTGCACGTCGAGCGCGGAGAAGGGCTCGTCCATCAGGAGGATCGGCGGGTCGAGCACGAGGGTCTGGGCGAGCTGGGCGCGCTTGCGCATGCCGCCGGAGAGAAGGTGGGGGTATTTGTCGCCGTGGCCGGCGAGGCCGACGCGGGCGAGCCAGTGGTCGGCGGCGTCGCGGGCCTCGGCCTTGGGGCGGCCGGCGAACTCGGGGCCGGCGGCGACATTGTCGCGCGCGCTGCGCCAGGGCATCAGGCTGTCGCCCTGGAAGAGGTAGCCGGCGCTGCGGTTGATGCCGCGGAGCTCCTGGCCGGCGACGAGAACGCGGCCGGAGGTGGGGGCGATCAGGCCGGCGGCGATATTCAATAGAGTGGATTTGCCGCAGCCGGTGGGGCCGACGACGGAGACGAACTCTCCGGCGTCGACCTCAAGGCTGGTCAGGCCGACGACTTCGGCGGGGCCGAAGGCGACGGTGACCTGGTCGAAGGCGAGGGCGGGCTGGGGGGGCAAGGTCAGCGCTTGTAGACGATGAAGCCGGCGATGGCGTCGAGCAGGGCCTCGGTTTCGTCGCCGCGGATGGAGTGGCTGGAGTGTTCGAAGATGCGCAGGTCGGAGCCGGGGATGAGGCGGTGTATCTCCTCGCTGAACTCGACGGGACAGATCCAGTCGTGGCGTCCGGCGCAGATCAGCGTGGGGGCGGTGATGTTTTTCAGCTCGGGGCGGAGGTCGAAGGTCTGCAGGAAGCCGCCGGGGGCGAAGGCCATGTTGATGGCGTCGGGCGCCAGGATACCGCGGGCGCGGCCGGCGGCGGCGGCGACGGGGTCGTATTTCACCCCGTACATCGGGCCCATCACATTATAATAGTGGAGCAGCTTCTCCTCGGTGGTGAGTTCGCCGGCCCAGAGCTGGTCGCAGACGCGTTTCTGCTCGGCGGTGCCTCGTTCGGCGACGATCTGGCGCGCACGGGCGTTGAAGCCGGCGTGGGCGGCGGTGACGATGAGGATGAGGTGGGAGACGCTGGCGGGGTAGCGGGCAGCGTGGGCCTGGGCGACCATGCCGCCGTAGCTGGTGCCGATGGAGACGATTGGGCCGAGGCCGAGATGCAGGCGGAGCGCCTCCATGTCCTCGACGTTTTCGTCCAGCGTGTATCTTGAGATATCGCCGCGGGCGGAGCGGCCCTGGCCGCGGTGGTCGAGGTAGACGAGCTGCATTTTCTCGGCGAGCGGGGAGAAGCCGGGCTTGAAGCCAGAGTGGTCGCCGCCGGGGCCGCCATGGAGGATGAAGGCGGGGGGCTTTTCGCGCATGCGGCTGCCGTCGGGCACCAGGCCGGCGCCTTCGATGTCGAAGTAGATTTCGGTGTCACGGACTTTCGCGCGCATGGTCGGCTCCCTGGATGGCTGGCGAGTGTGCGGCCGGCAGGGGGCGGCAGGCAAGGTGGGCACCCTTCTATGGGGGCGGCGGATGGGCTAGACCGGGGCATCTTCAGGGAGCACAGGTAGCCCGATGGATTTCGAGCTGACCGAGGACCAACGCGCCTTCCAGGCGACCGCGCGCAGCTTCGCACGGGAGCGATGGCTGCCCAATGCGGGGGGATGGGATGAGGCGCGGCATTTTCCGGCGGCCGAGTTGCGCGCGGCGGCGGAGCTGGGGTTTGGCGGGATCTATGTGCCGGAGGAGCACGGGGGGACCGGGCTCACGCGGCTGGATGCGGCGCTGATCTTCGAGGAGTTGGCCTATGCCGATCCGTCGACGGCGGCGTTCCTGACCATCCACAACATGGTGGCCGGGATGATCTCGCGCTTCGGCGACGAGGAGCAGCGGGCGCGGTTTCTGCCGAAGGTGGTGAGCGGGGAGCATTTCGTTTCGTATTGCCTGACGGAGCCGGGCTCGGGGTCGGACGCGGCGGCGCTGAAGACGCGGGCGGAGCGGATCGAGGGGGAAAAGTATCGGATCAATGGGTCGAAGGCGTTCATCTCGGGCGGGGGGGTGACGGACCTGTATGTGACGATGCTGCGGACGGGGGATGCGACGGCGAAGGGGATTTCGTGCGTCGTCGTCGAGAAGGATACGCCGGGGCTGAGTTTCGGCGTGCCGGAGCGGAAGATGGGCTGGAACAGCCAGCCGACGGCGACGGTGAATTTCGCTGATTGCGAGGTTCCGGTGGCGAACCGGTTGGGGCGCGAGGGGGAGGGGTTCCGCTTCGCGATGATGGGGCTCGATGGCGGGCGGATCAATATCGCGGCGTGTTCGCTGGGGGGGGCGCAGGCGTGTTTGGATATCGCGCTGGCCTATGTGAAGGAGCGGCGCGCGTTCGGGCGGCCGATCGCGGATTTCCAGGCGTTGCAGTTCAAGCTTGCGGATATGGCGACCGAGCTGGATGCGGCGCGGCTGATGGTGCATCGCGCGGCGGCGGCGCTGGATGCGGGGCAGGCGGAGGCGACGAAATACTGTGCGATGGCGAAGCGTTTCGCGACCGATGTGTGCCATCGGATCTGCGACGAGGCGCTGCAGCTGCATGGCGGGTATGGCTACATCAAGGACTACCAGGTGGAGCGGTATGTGCGCGATCTGCGCGTGCATCGCATTCTTGAAGGCACCAACGAGATCATGCGGGTGATCATTGCCCGCAAAATTCTGGAGGCGGTATGAAAATTTCTCTCATTGGCCTGGGCAACATGGGCCTGCCGATGGCGGCCAATCTGATGAAGGCCGGGCACAGCGTTGTCGGCTTCGATTTAAATGCGGCGCTGGTGGCCGCGCATGTTGCCAATGGCGGGGCGGGCGCGGCCTCGATCGCGGAGGCTGTGAAGGGGGCGGAGGCGATCGTGACGATGCTGCCGGCGGGCAAGCATGTGGCGGAGGTGTATCTCGGCGCCGGCGGCGTGTTGGCGAGCGTGCGCGGGAAGCCGATTCTGATCGACAGTTCGACGATCGACGTGGCGACCGCGCAGCGGGTGACGGCCGAGGCGGCGAAGGCGGGGCTTGAGATGCTCGATGCGCCGGTGTCGGGCGGGACGGGCGGGGCGATCGCGGGGACGCTGACGTTCATGTGCGGCGGCACCGATGCGGCGTTTGCCGCGGCGAAGCCGATCCTGCAGGGGATGGGGAAGAATATCATCCATGCCGGCGCGGCGGGGGCGGGGCAGGCTGCGAAGATCTGCAACAACATGATGCTGGCGGTGGCGATGTTCGGCGTGTCCGAGGCGTTCGTGCTGGCGGACAAGTTGGGGCTCGATCGGCAGAAGTTGTTCGATATCACCTCGACCTCGACGGGGCAGAGCTGGGCGCTGACGACGTATTGCCCGGCGCCGGGGCCGGTGTCGACGGCACCATCGAACCGAGATTATACGGGCGGGTTCGCCGCGGCGCTGATGCTGAAGGACCTGAAGCTGGCGCAGGATGCCGCCGAGAGCGTGGGGGCGGCGACGCCGCTGGGCGCACATGCGACGCGGCTGTATCAGGAGGTCAACGATGCCGGCGAGGGCGGGCGGGATTTCTCGGTGGTGTTCCGCTGGCTGACCGGCATGGCGCGCGGCGAGGTGAGCTGAGATGTCGGTCGCGGCGTTCAAGGCGGCGCGGGATTTTCTGATCGCGCATCGGACGGACTACGCGACGGCCTATGCCGGGTTTCGCTGGCCGGAGATGGAAACCTTCAACTGGGCGCTGGATTGGTTCGATGGTGAGCTGGCGGCCGGCGGGCTGCGCGATGCGCTGGCGCTGATCATCACCGGGGCCGGGGCGGCGCGGCTGACCTTTGGCGAGTTGTCCGAGCGGTCGAACCGGGTGGCGAATGGGTTGCGTGGGCTGGGGGTCAAGCGGGGGGATCGGATCCTGCTGATGCTCGGCAACGTGGCGCCGCTGTGGGAGGTGATGCTGGCGGCGATGAAGCTGGGGGCCGTGGTGGTGCCGGCGACGACGCTGCTGACGGCAAACGATCTGGCGGAGCGGGTCGAGCGGGCGCGGGTGCGGTTCGTGGTGACGTCGGCGGATGATGCCGCGAAGCTCTCGATGCTCCCGGATTCGGTGCCGCGGATCACGGTGGGCGGTGCGCCGGCGGGGTGTGTGGAGTATGCGACGTTGCTGACGGCGTCTGCGTCGTTCGTGGCGGATGGGCCGACGCGGACGGATGATCCGACGTTGCTGTATTTCACGTCGGGGACGACGGCGAAGCCGAAGCTGGTGTTGCACAGCCACTATACCTATCCGGTGGGGCATCTTTCGACGATCTACTGGTTGGGGCTGCGGCCGGGGGATATTCATCTGAATATCTCGTCGCCGGGATGGGCGAAGCATGCGTGGTCGTGCTTCTTCGCGCCGTGGATCGCGGGGGCGGCGATCTTTATTGCCAATCAGCCGCGGTTCAATGCGCCGGCGCTGTTGCAGGCGCTGGTGGAGCATAAGGTGACGTCGCTGTGTGCGCCGCCGACGGTGTGGCGGATGTTCATTCAGGAAAATCTGAAGTCGTACGCAGTGTCTTTGCGGGAGGTGTGCGGGGCCGGGGAGCCGCTGAACCCGGAGGTGATCGACCAGGTGAAGGCGGCGTGGGGACTCACGATCCGCGATGGGTATGGGCAGACCGAGACGACGTTGCAGATTGCCAACCCTCCGGGGCTGATGGTCAAGCCGGGGTCGATGGGGGTGCCAATGCCTGGCTATCGCATCCGGTTGCTGGACACGGATGACAAGGATGCGAGCGAGGGGGCGGTGTGTATTCCGTTGGAGGGGCGGCCGGCGGGGCTGATGCGGGGGTATCAGATGGACGACGGCAGCATCGAGCCGGTGACGGGCGAGGTGTATCGGACGGGTGATGTGGCGTCGCGCGATGCGGATGGGTATCTGACGTATGTCGGGCGGGCCGATGATGTTTTCAAAGCATCGGACTACAGGATTTCGCCGTTTGAGCTTGAGAGCGTGCTGATCGAGCATGAGGCGGTGGCGGAGGCGGCGGTGGTGCCGGCGCCGGATGCGATGCGGTTGGCGGTGCCGAAGGCGTATATCATGCTGGCGGCGGGGCATGCGCCGGATGCGGCGACGGCGCTGTCGATCTTCCGGCATACGCGGACGCGGCTGGCGCCGTATAAGCGGATCAGGCGGATTGCGTTTGCGGAGTTGCCGAAGACGATCTCGGGGAAGATCCGCAGGGTGGAACTGCGGAAATCCGAAGAGGCACAGAGCGGCCGGCCGGATGGCGAGTTTCGGGAAGATGATTTCCCTGAATTGAAGCGGGACTAGCTCCATGGCCTCCAATACTGATTACGGCCTCGATTTCGCGCTGGGCGAAGAGATCGACTTGCTGCGCGAGAGCGTGCGGCGGTTTGCCGATGCGGAGATTGCACCGAGGGCGGCGGAGATCGATCGGAGCAACGCGTTTCCGAACGACCTCTGGCGCAAGATGGGTGAGCTCGGCGTGCTCGGCATCACCGTCGAGGAGGAGTATGGCGGCGCGGCGATGGGGTATCTCGCGCATACCATCGTTATGGAGGAGATCAGCCGGGCGTCGGCGTCGGTTGGATTATCTTACGGCGCGCACAGCAATCTTTGCGTGAACCAGATCCGCCGCAACGGCACGGCGGCGCAGCGGGAGCGGTATCTGCCGAAGCTGATCAGCGGGGAGCATATCGGCGCGCTGGCGATGAGCGAGCCGGGGGCTGGGTCGGACGTGGTGTCGATGCAGCTTCGGGCGGAGCGCAGGGGCGATCGCTATGTGCTGAACGGCAGCAAGTTCTGGATCACCAATGGGCCGGATGCCGATGTGCTGGTGGTCTATGCGAAGACGTCGCCAGAGGCGGGACCGCGGGGGATTTCGGCGTTTCTGATCGAGAAGAGTTTCGCGGGGTTCTCCTGCGCGCAGAAGCTCGACAAGCTGGGCATGCGCGGATCCAACACGGGGGAACTGGTTTTCGAGAATTGCGAGGTGCCCGCGGAGAATGTGCTGGGCGCCGTCGATGGCGGGGTGGCGGTGCTGATGAGCGGGCTCGATTATGAGCGGGCGGTGCTGTCCGGCGGGCCGCTAGGGATCATGCAGGCGTGCATGGATGTTGTGCTGCCATACGTTCACGATCGGAAACAGTTCGGTCAGGCGATCGGCGAGTTTCAGCTGATGCAGGGCAAGATTGCCGACATGTATACGGTGATGAATGCGGCGCGCGCCTACGTCTACGCGGTGAATGCGGCGTGCGATCGAGGGCGGACGACGCGGAAGGATGCGGCGGGAGCGATCCTGTTTGCCGCCGAGAAGGCGACATGGATGGCGCTTGAGGCGATCCAGGCGCTGGGGGGGAATGGGTATATCAACGACTACCCAACGGGGCGGTTGCTGCGCGATGCCAAGCTGTATGAGATCGGGGCGGGGACGAGCGAGATCCGGCGGATGCTGATCGGGCGTGAGTTGTTTAAGGAGACCGCCTGATGCGGTTGTCGAGCGAGGTTGATCCGCGCTCCGAGGCGTTTCGGATGAATGCCGCCGCGATGGAGGAGATCGTGGCCGATCTGCGGGCCAAGGCGGCGCGGATCGCGCTGGGCGGCGGGGAGACGGCGCGCAAGCGGCATTTGTCGCGCGGGAAGCTGCTGCCGCGGGATCGGATCGAGGCGCTGCTGGATCCCGGGACGCCGTTTCTCGAATTTTCGCAGTTCGCGGCTTATGGAATGTATGGCGAGGATATTCCGTCGGGGGGGATTATCACCGGCATCGGCCGGGTGTCGGGGCGGGAATGTGTTATTGTCTGCAATGACGCGACGGTTAAGGGCGGGACGTATTATCCTGTTACCGTGAAGAAGCATCTGCGGGCGCAGGAGATTGCCGCGCAGAACCGGCTGCCATGCATCTACCTGGTGGATTCCGGTGGGGCCAATCTGCCGAACCAGGATGAGGTGTTCCCGGATCGCGAACACTTCGGTCGGATCTTCTTCAACCAGGCGAATATGTCGGCGGCGGGGATTGCGCAGATCGCGGTGGTGATGGGCTCGTGCACGGCGGGGGGAGCCTATGTGCCGGCGATGTCGGACGAGAGTATTATCGTGAAGGGGCAGGGGACGATCTTTCTCGGCGGGCCGCCATTGGTGAAGGCGGCGACTGGGGAGATCGTGACGGCCGAGGATCTCGGCGGCGCGGATGTGCATAGCAGGGTGTCCGGCGTGACGGATCACTACGCGGAGAACGATGCGCATGCGCTGGGCCTGGCGCGCGGGATCGTTGCGAACTTGAATACGGTGAAACGCCCCCCGGTGGCGATGCGGGCGCCGCTGCCGCCGCGGTTCGATCCGGCGGAGATTGCGGGGATCATTCCGGCTGATCGACGGCGGCCGTACGACGTGCGTGAGGTGATTGCGCGTATCGTCGATGACAGCGCGTTCGACGAATTCAAGCGGCTCTATGGCACGACGATCGTAACCGGGTTTGCCCATATCTGGGGGCATCCTGTCGGGATCGTCGCCAATAATGGCATCCTGTTCAGTGAAAGCGCGCAGAAGGCGGCGCATTTCATTGAGCTGTGTGCGCAGCGGGGCATCCCGCTGGTGTTTCTGCAGAACATCACCGGCTTCATGGTCGGGCGGAAATACGAGGCGGGTGGGATTGCCAAGGATGGGGCGAAGATGGTGACGGCGGTGGCGACGGCTGCGGTGCCGAAGTTCACTGTCATTATCGGCGGGAGTTTCGGAGCCGGGAACTACGGCATGTGCGGACGGGCCTATTCGCCGCGGTTTCTTTGGATGTGGCCGAATGCGCGGATTTCGGTGATGGGCGGGGAGCAGGCGGCGAGCGTGCTGGCGACGGTGCGGCGGGATGGGATGGAGGCGCGCGGCGAGGCGTGGCCGGCGGAGGAGGAAGAGGCGTTCAAGCGGCCAATCCAGGCGCAATATGAGACGCAGGGGCATCCCTATTATGCGAGCGCGCGGCTATGGGATGACGGGATCATTGATCCCGCGGATACGCGGCGCGTGCTGGCGCTGGGGCTCTCGGCGGCGATGAACGCGCCGATCGAGCCGACGCGGTTTGGCGTGTTCCGGATGTGATGGGGATGTTTCGTAAGATCATCATCGCCAATCGGGGCGAGATTGCCTGCCGGGTTATTCGCACGGCGCGACGGATGGGGATCGCGACGGTTGCAGTCTATTCCGACGCGGATGCCGAGGCGTTGCATGTGGCGATGGCCGATGAGGCGTACCGGGTCGGGCCGGCGGCGGTCAGGGAGAGTTATCTGAACGTGGCGGCGATCTTGGCGGCGGCGCGGGCGTCGGGGGCGGAGGCGCTGCATCCCGGCTATGGGTTCCTGTCGGAGAATGCCGAGTTTGCCGAGGCCTGCGCGGAGGCGGGGGTGGTGTTCATCGGGCCGCCGCCGTCGGCCATTCGGGCGATGGGGGGGAAGTCGGCGGCGAAGGCATTGATGGAGCGGGCCGGGGTACCGTTGGTGCCGGGGTATCATGGCGATGCGCAGGATGAGGCGACGCTGACGGCGGCGGCGGATCGCATCGGGTTTCCGGTGTTGATCAAGGCGTCGGCTGGCGGTGGCGGGAAGGGGATGCGGATCGTCGAGGCCAAGGCGGATCTGCCGGCGGCGATTGCGGGGGCGAAGCGGGAGGCGCTATCGTCGTTTGGCGATGATCATGTGCTGATCGAGCGGTATCTGCAGAAGCCGCGGCATATCGAGATCCAGGTGTTCGCGGATACGTTTGGGAATGTCGTGCATCTGTTCGAGCGCGACTGTTCGATCCAGCGACGGCACCAGAAGGTGATCGAGGAGGCGCCGGCGCCGGGGATGACGGCGGGGCTGCGCGAGGCCATGGGGGCGGCGGCGGTCTCGGCGGCGAAGGCGGTGGGCTATGTCGGCGCGGGGACGGTGGAGTTCATCGTTGAAGGCGGCGACTTCCACTTCATGGAAATGAACACGCGGCTACAGGTGGAGCATCCCGTCACCGAGGCGATCACCGGGCAGGACCTGGTGGAGTGGCAGCTGCGGGTGGCGGTGGGGGAGCGCTTGCCGTTGTTGCAGCCGGACCTGGCGATTGCCGGGCATGCGATCGAGGTGCGGCTTTATGCCGAAGATCCGGCGCGGGGGTATCTGCCGTCGGTGGGGACGATCGCGCATCTGCGCTTGCCGGAGACGGCGCGGATCGACTCGGGCATTCGCGCCGGGGATACGATCACGCCGGATTATGACCCGATGATTGCGAAGCTGATCGTTCATGGGGCGGATCGGGCGGCGGCGCTGGCGCAGTTGTCGGCGGCGCTTGATCGGTGCGAGGTGGTGGGCGTGCGGACGAATCTGGCGCTGCTCGCCGCGATCGCGGGGGATGCGGGGTTCCGCGCCGGGGCGTTCGATACCGGGTTTCTTGGACGGCATCCGGAACTGGTGGCGGGCGAGGCGGTGGTGCCGCCAGCGGCAATTGCGGCGGCGGCGCTGCATGTGCTGGCGGGGCGGGTGGCGGGGTATGACCCGTCGCCGTGGTCGGCGGGCGATGCCTGGCGGCTGAACCTGCCGGGGCAGCAGAGCGTGAATCTGCGCGCCGGCGATCGGGAGATGCTGATCCGGGCTGAGACGGCTGGGCGGCAAGAATGGCGGCTGGGGTGGGATGGCGGATGGCGTGATGCGGCCATGGCCGATGGGATGCTGCGGCTGGATGGGGCCGCGCGGCGGGTGAGTGTGGTCGCGCAAGGGGCGCGGCTGACGGTGATCCTGTCGGGCGGGAACCATGGGTTTGAGGTGGTCGATCCGCTGCTGCCGCCACAGGCCGCGGCGGCGGGGGCGGATCATGTGCTGGCGCCGATCCCGGGGCGGGTGGCGAGCGTCCTGTGTGCGCCTGGCGATGTTGTAAAACGGGGGCAGGCGCTGATGGTGCTCGAGGCGATGAAGATGGAGATGACGCTGAGCGCGGCGATGGATGGAACGATCGCGGCGGTGCGCTGCGGGGTTGGCGACATGGTGCAGGAGGGGGCGGATCTCGTGGATTTCGTCCCACCCGAGGCGGCCTGACGGCAAATTGCGCATTGGGGCGCATGCGCGTCTAATCCTTGGGGCCGGGGCATTGCGGTGCGCCGGGAACTGACGATGTGTGGGGGATGGAGGGTTGCTGGTTATGCCAGCAATCCTGTCCTATTATCGGCGAGCGGGTGAAGCGGAGAGACGGGCATGAAGCATTCGGCGGTGACGCTTGAGGACAAGTATCAGGTCGATACGGACCGGTTCTTCCTGACCGGCACGCAGGCGCTGGTTCGCCTGCCGCTGCTGCAGCGCAAGCTCGATGTCGCCGCGGGGCTGAACACGGCGGGGTTTGTCTCGGGCTATCGGGGTTCGCCGCTGGGGCAGATCGATATCCAGATGTGGCATGCGAAGAAGCATCTCGAGGAAAGCCATATCCATTTTCTCGCGGGGGTGAACGAGGAGATTGCGGCCACCGCGATCTGGGGCACGCAGCAGGTGCCGATGCTGCAGGGTGCGCGCTATGATGGCGTGTTCGCCTATTGGTATGGCAAGGGACCGGGGGTGGATCGGGCCGGAGATGCATTCCGGCATGCAAACTATGCCGGGACGGCGCGCACCGGGGGCGTTCTGCTGATGGCGGGTGACGACCACGCCTGCAAATCCTCGACGGTGCCGCATCAGAGCGAGCCGGCACTGATTTCGGGCTCGATCCCGGTGCTGGTGCCCGCGGACGTGCGGGACCTGCTGGAGCTTGGGCTGCATGGCTGGGCGATGTCGCGCTGGTCCGGCCGGTGCATCGGGTTCAAGACGGTGGCTGACGTGGTCGACAGCTCGGCCTCGGTGGATTTCGACGTGGCGGCGTTTCGCACACGCAATCCGGATGGCCCGTATCCCGATGCGGGATTCCGCATGGGGTTCGCGCCGATGGAGCAGGAGGCGCGGGCGTTCAATATCGGACTGCCGGCGGCGCAGGCCTATGCGCGAGCGAACGGGCTCGACCGGATCGTGCTCGATCCGCCCGGGGCGACATTCGGCATCATCACGGCGGGCAAGTCGTATCACGATACGCGGCAGGCACTGGCGGAGCTGGGGGTCAATGGCGGCGTGCGGCTGCTGAAGCTGGCGCTGACATGGCCGATCGATCCGGAGATCATCAAGCGCTTTGCCGTGGGGCTGACCGAGATCGTCGTTATCGAGGAGAAGGCGCCGATCATCGAGCAGCAGGTGCGCGATATCCTCTACGACAATGCGGTGCGGCCGCGGGTGCTGGGTAAGCGGGATGAGCGGGGGGCGCCGTTCCTGCACATGACCGGCGAGTTCAATTCGGCGGAGCTGGCGCTGGCGCTGTCGGGGCGGATCGCTAGTTTTGCCGATAGCGAACAGTTGCAGGCGCGGACGCGGTTCTTGCGCGAGCAGTCGCGCAGCCTGGAACAGGTGCATGTGGGGGCGAACCGCCGACCGTATTTCTGCTCGGGGTGTCCGCATAACACGTCGACCAAGGTGATTGACGGCAGCCGGGCCATGGCGGGGATCGGCTGCCATACGCTGGCGATGTGGATGGACCGCAGCACCGACACGTTCAGCCAGATGGGCGGCGAGGGGCTGCACTGGATCGGCCAGGCGCCGTTCACCGAGGAGAAGCATGTATTTGCCAACCTCGGCGATGGCACCTACTTCCATTCGGGGTCGATGGCCATTCGTGCCTCGGTGGCGGCGAAGGTGAACATTACGTACAAGATATTGTTCAACGATGCGGTGGCGATGACCGGCGGGCAGCCGGTGGATGGCAGCCTGACGGTGCCGCAGATCAGCCGGATGGTCTCGGCCGAGGGTGTGGCGCGCATCGCGGTGGTGACCGACGAGCCGGAGAAGCATGAGGACGAGAAGAATTTCGCGCCGGGGGTGACGGTGCATCATCGGCGCGATCTGCAGGAGGTGGAGCGGCAGTTCCGCGATACGCCGGGCACGACGGTGATTATCTATGATCAGACCTGCGCGTCCGAGAAGCGGCGGCGGCGCAAGCGGGGTACGTTTCCTGATCCGAACAAAAGAGCGTTCATCAATGCCGCGGTGTGCGAGGCCTGCGGGGATTGCTCGCGGGCGTCGAACTGTCTGTCGGTGCAGCCGGTGGAGACGGAATTCGGAACGAAGCGGCGGATCGATCAGTCAAGCTGCAACAAGGACTTTTCGTGCATCGAGGGATTCTGCCCGAGCTTTGTCACCGTGCACGGCGGGAAGCTGCGCAAGCGGCAGCGGGTGGCGGCGGAGGAGTTCGCGGTGCCTGATCCGGTGATCGCGCCGCTCGATCATCCCTACGATATTCTGGTCACTGGGATCGGCGGCACCGGCATCGTGACCATTGGCGCGCTGATCGGCATGGCAGCGCATCTCGATGGCAAGCATGTGACCGTGCTCGACCAGATGGGCATGGCACAAAAGGGTGGCAGCGTGTTCAGCCATATCCGGCTCGCGGCCGAGGAGGAGCAACTGCACGGGCTGCGCGTCGGGCGCGGCGAGGCGGATCTGCTGCTGGCGTGCGACATGGTGGTGGCGGCGTCGAAGGATACGCTGGCGACGCTGCGGTGCGGTGTGTCCCATATTGTCTTGAATACGCAGGAGGTGCCGACTGGGGATTTCGTGCTCGACACCAACACGCGGCTGCCGAGCGGCCAGTTGCGGCGCACGATCGCCGAGGCCGCCGGGACCGAGGCGATCGATCAGTTCGATGCGACGGCGGTGGCCAGTGCGCTGATGGGAGATTCGATTGCGACCAATCCGTTCATGCTTGGCTACGCCTGGCAGAAGGGACGCATTCCGCTGTCGGGCGAGAGCCTGCTGCGGGCGATCGAATTGAACGGCACGGCGGTGGAGGCGAACAAGGCGGCATTTGCCTGGGGGCGGTGCGCGGCGGTGGACCTCAAGCGGGTCAGCGAGGCGGCGGGTGTGGTATTCATGGCCCCGGTGCCGAAGACGCTCGACGATCTCATCGCGGCGCGTGAGGCGCATCTGACCTGCTGGCAGAACCGGCGAACGGCGCGGCGTTATCGCAAGCTGGTGGAGCGCGTGCGAGAGGTGGAGGGTCGGATGTTCTCGGGCTCGACCGCGCTGACCGAGGCGGTTGCGCGCAACTATGCGAAGCTGATCGCCTACAAGGACGAATACGAGGTCGCGCGGCTCTACAGCTCGAAGGAGTTCCAGGACGCCCTGGCCGCGCAGTTCGAGGCGCCGGAGAAGCTGGAGTTTCACCTGGCGCCGCCGATCCTCGCCAAGCGCGATCCGCGCAACGGACACCTGGTGAAGCAGAGCTATGGACCGTGGCTGATGAGCGGCTTCAAGGTGCTGGCGAAGATGAAGGTGCTGCGCGGAACGGTGGTCGATCCGTTCGGGCGAACCGAGGAGCGGCAGACGGAGCGGCGGCTGGTCGCGGAGTATGAAGCTCTCATCGAGGAACTTCTGCAGTCTCTGGCGCCGGAGCGCCTCGCCGGGGCTGTGGCGCTGGCGAGCCTGCCGGATACGGTGCGGGGGTTCGGGCATGTGAAGGAGAAGAGCGTGCGGGCCTATGATGCGGAGCGGGCCCGGTTGCTGGCGAAATATCGGGCGCCGGCGGTGGCGATGGCGGCGGAGTAAGGGAAGAGCCTCCGGCGGCCAGGGGTGCCGAGCACCCCTGGGACCCCTCATTAACGGTGGGACCGCACAACCTGGGTCGTTTATGGCGGGGAAGCCAATATTGGCTGCGCGACCTTACCATCGTTGGTGCGGCTCGCGAGGATGATTGCCTGCGGCGCTAAGAAAGATGTTTGCAGCCGATGGCCAGTGATCCAGCCAAGAGATGTGATGGGGATCAAAGGGCCTCCAGGCCCTTTGCCGGCGGAGCCTTGCTTGCCTATCCCAGATTGACGTGACCCGCCGCGAGGCGCTCGGGTGAGATGCCATGGCGCTGCATCAGGATCTGCACCGCGAGATCGCCGAGCAGCCAAAGCGCAAGTTCGTATTGTCCGCCGAGGGCGAGGACGGATTGACCGGGTTCGAGGAGGCTCCAGGTTTCTGCGCGCAGGCGGAGGATGGTGTCGGCGGCGTCGAGGGCGGGGCCGGAGTCGACGGCGGTGATGACGGCGGTGCGGGCGCCGAGGGTGCGGGCGCGCTGGAGCAGGGCGACGGCGGTGGTGAGGTCACCGCGGGCGGCGTTTGCGAGGAAGAGGTCGCCGGGGCGGAGCGGGGGCGGCGCCGTGTCGAGCAGGAAGTGCGCGTCTCGGCCCATCTGGCCGAGGCGCATGGCCAACGCGCGCAACGCGAGGCCGGTGCGGCCCTGGCCATAGATGAGGATACGGGGGGCTTCGAGGAGGTCGGCGAGTTGCGCGGGGAGGTCGGGCACGCTTTCGAGGGCGTGGCGGATTTCGTCGAGCGCGGTGGCGATGATCATGCGGCACCTCGGGCGAGCACACCGCGGGCGAGGAAGATGTCGGTGATCTCGGCTTCGATTTTGAGAAAGGCGGGGTCGCGCCGGCCGTGCAGGCCGCGGGGGCGGGTGATGGGAACGTCGATCACGCGCTCGATGCGGCCGGGTCGGGGGGACATGACAACGACGCGGTCGGCGAGGAGCACGGCTTCGTCGACGCTGTGGGTGACGAAGAGGACGGTGTTCTTGCGGCGGACCCAGAGGGATTCGAGATCGATGCGCATCTGCTCGCGGGTGAGGGCGTCAAGCGCGCCGAAGGGTTCGTCCATGAGCAGCAGGCCGGGGTCGTGCAGAAGGGCGCGGGCGATGGCGACGCGCTGGCGCATGCCGCCGGAGAGGGCGTGGGGGTAGGTGTCGGCGAAGTCGCGCAGGCCGACCTGGTCGAGGAGGGCGAGGGCACGGTCGCGCCAGGCGGCGGGGCGTTCGCCGCGCATTTCGACCTGGAAGAGGACGTTGCCGAGGGCGGTGCGCCAGTCGAGCAGGATGGGCTGCTGGAAGACGATGCCGAGTTCGGTGACCGGGCCATCATGGGCGATGCCGCCGACCAGCACGGTGCCGCTGCTGGCGCGGAGCAGGCCGGCGACGATGCGGAGCAGGGTGGACTTGCCGCAACCGGAGGGGCCGACGATGGCGATGAATTCGCCTTCGGCGATATCGAGGTCGACCGGGTCAAGCGCGCGGATGGCGCCGAATTGCCGGGACGTGCCGTTCAGCTGGACGCGCATGGGCGCAGGCTTCCTTGACAAGCGTCGCCCCGGCGGGGGACCGTTTCCATGCGGCGACGGTAGAGGCGCGTTCGGACAAGCGTCAACCGCGCCAGGAAGGGAGACGCCACGCACGATGATGCGCATGGGGGCCGCGCTGCGACCGGTGCTGGGATTTGCCGTGTTCCTGTTGATCTGGGAGTTGGCGGCGCGCGGGCTGCGGCTGCCGGACTATATCTTGCCGGCGCCGTCGGCGATCGGGGCGGGGATGGCGGTGCGGTGGCGCTCGTTGTCGTTGGCAGCGTGGTATACGGCGCAGCCGATGTTGCTGGGGTTCGGTTGCGCGGTGGTGCTGGGGATTGCGATTGCGCTGGCGATCGCGTTCAGCCGAGCGGTGCAGGGCGTGCTGTATCCATTGCTGGTGTTTCTGCAGATCGTGCCGAAGATCGCGGTGGCGCCGCTATTCATCATCTGGTTCGGTTTCGGATTGACGCCGAAGGTTTTGCTGGTGTTCCTCCTGTCGTTCTTCCCCGTGGTGGTGGCGGCGATCACGGCGTTTCGCTCGATCGAGCCTGAGATCATGGAGCTGGCGCGGGCGACCGGGGCGGGGCGGCTCAGGACGTTTCGGATGGTGCAGTTGCCGCACGCCTTGCCGGCGTTGTTCGGGGGCATCAAGATCGCGGCGGCTTTGTCGTCGACAGCGGCGGTGGTGGCGGAGTTCGTCGCCTCCGATCGCGGGCTGGGCTATCTGCTGATGAGCTATAACGGCGATCTCAACACGACCATGAGTTTTGCTGCGATCTTCGTGCTGTCGGCCATGGGGTTGGCGCTGTATGGGGTGGTGGAATTGGCCGAACGGCTGGCTATTCCCTGGCATGTGTCACGTCGCCGGGCGACGGGCGATGTGCCGGGGCTATAAGAAAACACAGGGAGGATCACGATGAAGCGAATTCTGTTGGCCGCTATGCTGATGTTGATGGCCATGCCCGCCATGGCGCAGGACAAGGTCACGCTTCGGCTGAACTGGATCCTCTACGGGTTCCACACGCCGTTCCACCTTGGCATCCAGAAGGGGATCTACAAGGCGCATGGCATCGATCTGACTATCGGCGAGGGCAAGGGCTCGGCGAGCACGGTGCAGGTGGTGGCCTCGGGCGGCGATACGTTCGGGCTGTCGGACAGTTCGTCGATCATCAACGGCAGCGTGCGTGGGGCGGCGGTGCGGGCGGTGATGGCGATCACCAACCAGAGCCCCTATGCGATCGCGGTGCGCAAGGATTCGGGGATCACCAAGTTCAGCGATCTCGCCGGCAAGACGATCGCAGCGACGACGGGGGAGGCCGGGCTGGTGATCTTCCCGGCGCTGCTCGCCGCGCAGAAGATGGCGCCTGACAGCATCGGCTTCCTGCGCGTCGATCCCAACGCGAAGATGGTGGCGATCCTGCAGAACCAGGTGCCGGCGATCCTCAGCGGGCTCGACAACCAGTCGCTGCTGATCCCGCAAAAGGGTGTGCCGATCACCGATTTTTCCTATGCGAGCCTCGGCGTGAATACGGTCGGGCTGTGCATTCATGCCTCCGAGGAGACCATCGCGAAGAACCCCGACCTGGTGCGCCGCTTCGTCGCGGCGACGCGGGCGGCCTTCGAGGCGGCGCAGGCCGACCCCGAGGCGTCGATCGCGGCGGGCAAGGTGGTGTCGCCGGATATGGATCATGATCTCGCCATGGCGCAGCTTAAGGTCGGCCTCGGACTGATGCCGAGCCCGCGGGCGCCGAACGCTGCGGTGGGCACGATGCAGCAGCAGGACTGGGACGATACCGTTGCCATCATGAAGCAATATCAGGACCTCAAGACGGACAAGACCGGTTCGGCCTTCTTCACCGCGCAGTTCCTGCCGAAGTGAGGCCAATCGCGATCGTCACAGGCGGGGCGGGCGGGATCGGCCAGGCCGTTCTCGCCCGGCTCGCCGCGGATGGGCATACCACCGCTTCGTGGGACCTCGTCCCTGAGGGGACTGCCGGGCAGGCTCTGGTCGTCGACGTGACGGATGCCGAGGCGTTGATGCGCGCGGCAGCGGAGACGGCAACTCGGGGGCCGATCGGGGCGTTGGTGGTTAATGCCGGCATTCTGGGCCCGGTGGGACGGGTGGAGGAACTCGACCCTGTCGATGTGCGGCGGGTGATTGATACGAATTTGACGTCCGCCTTCCTGACGTTGAGGGCGGTGCTGCCGTATATGCTGCGGAATGATGGGCCAGTGCGGGGGCGAATCGTGCTGATGTCTTCGTTGCAGGCGAAGGAAGGCACATCGCTGGCGGGGCCTTATGCGGCCGCGAAGGCGGGGTTGATCGCACTTGCAAAGGTGGCGGCGAAGGAGAATGCGGCGGCGGGGATTCTGATCAATGCCGTGACGCCGACTGTGGTGCGGACGCGGATGAGCGAACTGGTGGACGAGGAGCGGCGGCAGTTTCTGCTCGATAAGATTCCGATGCAACGTTTCGCGGAGCCTGGCGAAGTGGCCGAAATGGTCGCCTGGCTGTGCGGGCCGCATTGCACGTTTTCGACTGGCGCCGTGTTCGACCTGTCGGGCGGCCGGGCAACTTCCTAGAAGGGGACAGGACATGCTGGCAGGTGAGGCAGTCGTTGCTATCTGGAATGGGATATCACCGGAGGGCCGGGCGGAGTTTTATGCCTGGCATTTGCATGAGCATATGCCGGAACGGGTGGGCATCCCGGGATTCCGCCGTGGCCGGCGCTATATCGCAGCCGATGGCGCGACTCATCCGGAGTTTTTCACGCTCTATGAGACCGATACGATGCAGGTCTTGCAGGGCCAGGACTATGCGAACCGGCTGAATGCACCAACGCCCTGGACCAAGTCTGCCACGTCGTATTTCCGCGATACGTTCCGCTCGCTGGCCCGCGTGGTCGAGAGCCGGGGACCGGGTATGGGCGTGGCGATGCTCACTATCCGTTTCGATATCGATGACCCCGAGGCGCTGCTGCCGCTTGTGCGGGCGGCGGCGGAGGCACCGCGGGTGAGCGGGGCGCACCTCTGCATCGCCGATCGTGCGGCTTCGGGGGTGAAGACCGCGGAGGCGCACGGACGGACGGATATCCAGGAGCCGCCGGCGCAGTTTCTCATGGTGGAGGCGACGGACTTGGCGGCGCTCGCGGGTCTGCTGCCGGATGCGGCGCTGATCGCGGCGGGAGCGGAGCGGCTCGATCGGGGGGTCTATACGCTGGAGTATGTCCGCAACAAGACCGCCTGGGCGTAACCGCGCTCGTCCTGCGGACTCTGGCTTGGCGATCGCGCAGGCTGCCTGCGCTGTCGTGTTTGCACGAGCGGAGCGACCCTTACGGCGGCGTGAGGCAGGGTAGTTGCAGCCAGGAGCACATCGTGCTCGCTTTCGGCGATGGACAAGCTGTTGGCTGCGACACGCGATTTCCTTGTGCCTATCACGGCGGCGGCGCCTTTCTTGGCGGCGCTGGAGCCGGCCTTGCCGGGTCGCGTCGTTGCCCCGGCGCGACTGCCGGTTGAGGCCTATCTCGCAGCGGCCCGTGGCGCGGCCAGCGCGGCCACGATGGTGCTGGCGGACGTGCTGATCGCGACCGACGGGCTGGCTTGGCGCCAGACCTACACCGCGGCTGACCTGCCTGCTGCCTTCCTCGCGCGCTACGGCTGGACCGAACTGATCGGTCTGCGTGGGCCGTTTCATTCCGACGCGATCGCCCTGGGTTTTCTGCTGCTCGGGCCTGACACGCATTATCCACGCCATCGCCATGCGGCTGAGGAACTCTATGTTCCCATCGGCGGCACGGCTCTGTGGGAGCGCGGCGATGCGGCGCCCGCCTTGCAGCCACCGGGCACGGTGATCCATCATCCCGCCTGGATGGCCCACGGGATGCGCACCACCAGTGAGCCCTTGCTGGCGCTCTATCTGTGGCGCGGCGGCGACCTAGCCGCGAAATCCTCTTTCGATTGATCCAGGGAGCCTGATGATGCTGAGCGCCGACCGCCGAGCCCATGCCGAACGCTTCCTGCCGCAGAACCTGCGCCCCAAGGTGTTCAATCCGCAGCCGCGGCCGCACTGGATCGGAACGACCGATCGCTTCTGGTATCGCCATGAGTCGGCCGACGGCATCAGCTTCACCGTCGTTGACGCCGCGACTGGCTTCAGCGCGCCTGCGTTCGATCACGTACGGCTGGCGACCGCCTTGGGCGTGGACGCAAAACGGTTGCCGATCGACAGTCTCGATCTGGTCGATCCCGCGCGGATTGGTGTGGTGGTGCAGGGCAGGTCCTACGTGTTCGCGACTGCGACGGGAGATCTGATTGAGCGGACGGTGCCGCCTGTGCGATCGGGGGAAGCGGCCAGTCCCGATGGCGCCATGGCGGCGTTCTGCCGGGATCACGACCTGTGGTTGCGCGATCGTACAACCGGCGATGAGCGGCGGCTGACATCCGGCGGCGCTGCGCATCATGCCTGGGCGAAATCGCCGGACTCGAACCTCACGACCGTGACCCTGGCGCGCCGTGGCATCAGCCTGCCGGCGAATGTCCTGTGGTCGCCGGATGGCACAAAATTGTTCACCTCGCGCCTCGATGAGCGCCAGGTGCTTGATCTGCCGTTGGTGCAGCACGTCCCGGATGACGGCAGCCGACGGCCGGTGCTCCACAACATGAAATTCGCGCTCAGCGGCGACGAGCATCTGCCGGTCGAGAGTCACTGCGTGATCGAGATCGCGACCGGGCGGATCGTTGTCTGTAACGCCGGCCCGCATGTCACCGGCATGACGACGGCGATCGAGAAGGAGGAGGTCTGGTGGAGCGCGGATTCATCGCGCATATTTTTCCTCGACCGCGATCGACTGTGGCGGCGGTTGACGCTGTTCGAGATGGATGCGGCGACTGGCGCTGCGCGCGAGGTCTATACCGAGACTGCGTCGACGTTCATCGACAACAACCTCTCGGTGCTCGGGCTGCCGAATGTGCGGGTGCTCGAGGGGAGCGGAGAGTTCATCTGGTACTCGCAGCGCGATGGCTGGGGGCACTTGTATCTGCACGATCTCGGTACGGGCGCAATGAAGCAGCAGATCACGCACGGCGATTGGGTGGTGCGGGATCTGCTGCATGTCGACGCGGTGGCGCGGACGATTGAGTTCCTGGCGGCCGGGATGGACCCGGCGGTCAACCCTTATCATCGCGCGCTGTGTCGTGTCGGCTTCGAGGGCGGCGACGTGCAGGTGCTCACGCCGGGGACGGCCGATCATCAGCTGGCGATTCCCCTCAAGCGGGTGCCGCGGGATCACATCCGGCCGCCGCACGATGTCGGGGCTTACCGGTCGCCGTCGGGTCGATATTTCGTCCACACCGAGGCGGATCTTGTTTCGTTGCCGGTCACCCATCTGCGCCGCGCCGATGGCGGCCTGGTTTCGACCATCGCGACGGCCGAACTGGCCCCGGAGATCGCCAACAGCTGGCGCTGGCCAACGCCGTTCACGGTGCTGGCCGATGATGGCAAGACGGTCCTGCCAGGGGCGATGTGGCTGCCCGGAGATTTCGACCCCAAGAAGAAATATCCCGTCATCGACTACATCTATCCCGGCCCGCAGCGCGGCCAGCTGCCGACCGTGATGTTCACTGACTTCATGCCCGAGTTCGGGCGCAGTGCTCTGCCGCAGGCCTTTGCCGAGCTTGGCTTCGTGGTCATCAACGTCGATGCCCGCGGCAGTACGCCGCTGCGCCACAAGGCGTTCCACGACTACAGCTACGGCAAGCTTCAGGAGCCCGGCCCGATCTGCGACCATGTCGCGGCCTTGCGCCAATTGGCCGAGCGGCATCCGTGGCTCGATCTCGGCCGCGTCGGCATCATGGGGCATTCCGGCGGCGGCTATGCGTCGGTGCATGCGATGCTGCATTATCCCGACCACTTCCACGCGGCCGTCGCGACCTCGGGCAACCATGATCAGATGGGCTACAGCTTTGCCTGGACTGAGAAATACCAAGGCCCTGTCACGCGCAATCCCGATGGCAGCACCAACTATTCGCGGGCAGCGAACCCGCCATTCGCGGCCAACCTGCGCGGCAAGCTGCTGCTTGCGACGGGTGATATGGATGACAACGTACATCCGGCCCTGACGCACCAGCTGGTCGCGGCCCTCATCGCCGCGGACAAGGATTTCGATTTCATTCCGCTGCCGAACGACGACCATACGACGGTCTGGTCGAAGCCCTACTTTCTGCGCCGCGCCATGGAATTCATGGTCCGCCACCTCGGTGCCGGATAGGAGCGATGCTCAGAGGGCATCACGCCGCGCGGGTGCCTACGGATCGCGTGTGCATCGGATAATGCGTATTCGGCCCGGTGAACGGCGGAAAATGCTTGAAGTCGTCCCGCATCTCGTGCCGCACGGGTGAGTTGAGCGCCGCCGTCAGTGCTGCCTGGTCGTCGAACACCACCTTGTTGCGCTGCATATGCGCAACGCGCGCGAATGGCAGGAAGCCGATCCAGTCGATGCGTGTGCAGATCTCGATCCGTCGAATGGCGGGAAAGCGCGCCATGATCGGCGGATGGGAGCGGATGTAGTAGTCGAGCCAGGCGTTGAGGTCGTCCGCGGCGCCTTCATAGGCGACCAGATAGGTGCAGGGCAGGCTACCCGCGGGCGTGCGAAACACCGGGTCCGGCACTGGAAAGTCGCGCGCAATCATCGCCTGCTGGGTTGCGCTCACGACACCCGGAAGAACCGCGGGATCGGCGAGCGCCTGCAGGTGGCCGCCGGTTGCCAGCGCGGCTTCGAGGGCCGCGACATCATCGAAATAGAGCTGCAGCGCGAGCGAAGGCGGCGCGCCGTCGTCGAGATAGGGGTCGTGCGTGCGGGCCGGCGTATGGACCAAAACCTCGCCGACGCCCGGCGTCGCGGCTAGCAGGGATGACACCCGCGCGATCGCGGCATCCGGCAGCGCCGCGCCGCGCAGATTGGCAAACCAGCAGATCCGCACCCTAGGCACCCCGCGTGTTGAGATAGACGCTGTAGAGGCTGGTCGTGCCGCAGATGAACAGTCGGTTCCGCTTGGCGCCGCCGAAGCAGCAATTGGCGACCACTTCGGGAATGCGGATGATCCCGAGCAACGTTCCTTCAGCCGCATAGCAGCGCACGCCGTCGCCGGAACTGGTCCAGACATTGCCGTGAATATCAGTGCGCAACCCGTCGAACATGCCAACCGCGCTCTCGGCAAACACGCCGCCGCCCAACAGCGTGCGCCCATCGGCTCCGACGTCGAAGACCCGGATGTGCCGCGGAAACTGCGGGCCATGCGAGAAGCCGGTATCGACGATGTAGAGCCGCTTTTCATCGGGCGAGAAGGCGAGCCCGTTCGGCTTGGCGAAATCCATCGCCACCGCCTCGACGGCGCCGCTCACCGGGTCGATCCGATAGACATGGCAGGCGCCGATTTCGGAGGGGGCGGCATCGCCCTCGTACTCGGAGTCGATGCCATAGGAGGGATCAGTGAACCAGATGCTGCCATCGGATTTCACCACCGCGTCGTTCGGCGAGTTCAGCCGCTTGCCTTGCCAGTGGCTGGCCAGTACCGTGATGCTGCCGTCGAATTCCGTGCGGGTCACGCAGCGGGTGCGATGCTGGCAGGTCACCAGCCGGCCCTGGCGGTCGGTGGTGTTGCCGTTTGAATTATCGGCGGGCTGGCGAAACACCGAGACGGAGCCATCGGTTTCGTCCCATCGCATCATCCGGTTGTTGGGAATGTCAGACCACATCAGATAGCGTCCGGCGGCGAACCAGGCCGGCCCCTCGGCCCAGCGGCAGCCGGTGTATAGCTTCTCGACGTGGACATTGCCCATCGCCAGCGCGCGGAACCGCTCGTCAAGCACCACGAAATCATCGGTCAGCATGGTCGTCTCCCCTTCTCCTGCGTCAGTGTTCGCCTGATGTCAGCAACGATAGCAGCTTTTCCGCCGCCGCCAGCCCGGCGAAGACACAGGCCAGCTGGATGAGGATGGCGATGTCCTCATAGCCCGCCCAGTCCGCGGCATGCGCCCCGACGATCCAGGCGAGCCAGGCGATGCCGGTGGTCCCCAACGTGATCACCGCCGGCCACATCACGGCACCCGCACGCTGCGCAGGTCGGGCTTGAAGAACAGCACGTCGCCACGCCGCTCCACTTCGCCATCGAGACGGACACGCAGGCCGATGTAGTCATACATCGCCCGGCCCACCGGCCCGCCCGCGGGATCGGCCATCATCATGAATTCCGTCCCCTCCACCGGTGCTGTGGCGACGAACACCGGCGGCACGCCACTCTCGACGCAGAAGTTGGCGCAGGCGCGGTGCGCGATGCCCGTGCCCGGCCGCATCGCACCCGCGTAGCACTGGCCATCGCAGATCTCTCCGGTGATGCGCCATACCCCCAGCTTCTCGACGGATGGCGGCGGGGCGTCGAGTGCAATCGGCATCGGATCGCCGGTCATCTGCAGCATGTCCAGGCTGCCCCGGCGGAATAGCCAGCCCTTGGCCTCCACGCCCCTTCCCTCGAGAGCGGCGGGAACCTCGACAGGGAACTTCCCAGTCATACTCAGCATGATCGCATGCCCGCGGGGATGCGTGGCGTCGGGCGGCAGATTGAGCATCGCATAGGGCCGGGCGGTCACGATGCCGCGCAACGTCGTTTCCCCGTTCGCCGGCACTGCCCCTCCGCCGCCGGGATCATCCATCGTGCCGGCAAGTCCGAGCCCCAGCAGCAGCATCAGCGCGAGAAATCCGGCGCCGACGCGTGCGAGGAATCCGCCCTGGCCGCGTGGCACCCGATCGGCCCAGCCGATGAAAAAGTCATCATGCCCCGCGCTCATGTCGCCTCATCCACGGCGAGCGGCTCGACGCGTGTGCCTGGCGGATTCGCCCGCGGATCGAGCCAGACATGGCCATTGGCGATGCGAATTCGAAATGTCGCCAGCTTCTCGGTGAAGGGTGCCGGCGCGCAGCCATCCTCAAGCCGATACTGGAACCCATGCCACGGGCACGTCACGCAGCCATCAAGCACACGCCCCTCGCCGAGCGGCCCGTTCTGGTGGGCGCAGAGGTTGCTGATGGCCGAGAGTTTTCCGTCATTGCGAAAGATCGCTGCCGATTGACCCTCGGCGAGCGGCACGACGACGCCGCGTCCCTCCGCAATCGCACCGACCGGCCCGGCGTCGAGCCAGTCGGGATTGGCCACGGTCGACACCACCTGCCGCCCCGCCAACACGTGCAGCGCGCATATGATCGCCACGCTGGCTGCCACCACCATGCCCAAGAGCGGATTGGCCGTGCTCTGCAGCGCGCCCATGCCAAGGTGCAACACCACCAGCCCATAGGCGGCATAGAGCCCCATATGCAACCGCTTCCACACCGGCGGTCCGAGAAAATTCAGCCAGAAATCATGGCTGGTGAAAGCCATCGCACAGAGGATCAGCAAGGCGCCGATGCCGAAGGGCACGAAAGGAAAGCCGCGCAGCTGAAAGAAACTCGTATCCGCCGTCAGCATCGCGATGTACGGCGATGTCGCCGAAAACGCGTAGTACCAGCCAAGCACATGCCACGCATGGCCCATCGCCACCGCGCAGGTGATCACCCCGAAATGCCGCCGATTGAACAGCAGCGGCAGGAAGCGCGCATCGAGCCGGGCAAGCGGGCCGATGCACAGCACCAGGCTCATCAGCAGAAAGGCGCAGGTGCCGAAGGCGCGCATCCCGATCGTCCCGTCGTCGGGCACGGCAACGCCGCTTCGCAGTGTCGGTCCGAGCCTGGTGTAGACGAGCAGATACAGCACCACACCGGCCGCTAGCACGGCGTCGTAGATCAGCTTCGTCCGGCTCCACCCCACCGGCACATAGCGCACACTCATGGCGCGGCGAGCCGTTCGGGGCGGGCCTCGCTCGGCCCGTTCTGTCGGATGGCGAGGCTGCCGAGCAGCAGCAGCGGAAGCAGGACTGCGAGGCCGATCCATAGGCGGCGGTGACCTTGTCGAAAACTGCGATGTGGCGATACGGCAGGGCGCCGCGACCGCCACAGCACCAGCGGCCAGAGCAGCACGATACCCGGTACCAGCAGCGGACGAAACGCGTAGGCGCCGCGGGCCGAAGGGTCGATTTGCTCGATCCGCCATAGCAGGAACCACGCCGCCACCAACCCACCGGTGGCCGCATAGGCTTCGCTCGCCAGGATGATCGCCTGCCCCATCAGAAATCCGTCTTGAACCCGCCCTCGGCCTTCCGCCGCGCCACATAGGCGCCGAGCTCCTCGGCAATGCCGGGATCCATCGGCGGCGCCTCATAGGCGGCGAGGCATTCCTTCCATATCCGGTTGGCTTTTTCCATTGCCGTCGGGCTGCCCGCCTGCTGCCAGGATTCGAAATTGCGCCAGTCCGACAGGATCGGCGCGTAGAATGCGTCCCGATACCGCGCCTGGGTTTGCGGGGTGCCGAAGAAATGCCCGCCCGGCCCGACATCGCGGATCGCATCGAGCGCGAGCGTCGCATCATCGATCACCAGTGGATCGAGAAACTCGGTCACCATCTGCAGCAGGTCGATGTCGAGGATGGTCTTCTCGAAGGAGTTGGTCAGCCCGCCCTCGAGCCACCCCGCCGCATGCTTGATGAAATGCCCGCCGCCCATGATCGCCCCCCACAGCGAGAAAACGCTCTCATAGGCCGCCTGCGCATCGACGGTGTTGGCCGCGCAGACGTTCGAGGTGCGATAGGGGACGTTGTATTTCCGAGCGAGTTGACCGCCCACCATCGCCGCCTTCATGTATTCCGGCGTGCCGAAGGCCGGCGCGCCCGACTTCATGTCGACGTTGGAGGTAAATCCGCCATACATCACCGGCGTGCCCGGCTGCACCAGCTGCGCGAACGCAATACCCGCCAGCGCTTCGGCATTCTGCTGCGCCAGCGCGCCCGCGATCGTCACCGGCGCCATCGCGCCGGCCAGCGTGAAGGGCGTCATCACCACGCACTGCCCGGTGCGCGCCATTTCGATGATGCCTTGCAACATCGGATCGTCGAGCCGCAGCGGCGAGCTGGAATTGATAATCGTCAGCAACGACGGCTCACGCGTCAGCTGTTCGTGCGAAATGCCGCGGGCGATGCGCGCGATCTCGATCCCGTCGCAGATGCGGTCCTTGCCCAGCGAATAGGCGTGAAACACCTTGTCGGTCATGACAGCGAAATCATGCAGGCAGTCGAGATGGCGGACCGAGGCATGCAGATCGACCGGCTCGACGGGATAGCCGCCGGAGAGATGCATGATATTGAAGCTCTGGCCCAGCCTCACGAAGTTGCGGAAATCCTGCTGGTTGCCCGGCCGCCGGCCCGCATCCATGTCGGAGCAGTTCGGCGCGCTCGCCATCTGCGGAAACGCCACCCAGTCGCCGCCGATATGGACATGATGGGCGGGATTACGGGCATGCAACGTGAACTCTGGCGGGCAGCTCTTGATCGCCTCCAGCACCAGTCCGCGATCCATGCGCACGCGGATCGTCCCCGGCTCTACCGTCGCGCCGGCCCAGACCATGATGTCGCGCGCCTCGGCATTGAGGAAATCCATGCCGATTTCCTCAAGCACGGTCAGCGAGGCGTCATGGATCGCCTCCAGCGCATCCGCCGAAACGATATCGGTCGCCGGAAACCGCCGCCGCGGCTGGCGGAACGGCTTCTGGTCGACGGGAAAGGGCAGGGCGGTGCGCCCGGCCCGCCCGCTGCGCCCACCGCGGCGGCGCCCGCCCTCGGCCGGGCTTTCGGTTTCGCTCATCCCCGTCTCCTGTTGCTCCGCCGCCCCATGGGCGCTGTCACGGCCGGCAAGTCCACAGCCGCGGCCAGATGCGGAAACGCGTCGATGGCGTTCGGCATCGCCATGGCGCTGACGAAATGTTCCTGGAAGCGCGGCTCCAGCGCGGTCTCGATTTTTTCAACGCGCCGCACCAGGCTCTCCACCTCCGCCCGATGCCCGCGATTGAGCAGCGCCATCCGCGCCCCGGTCCCAGCCGCATTGCCGATCGAGGTCACCCGGTCGAGCGCGCAATCGGGAATCATTCCGATCACCATGGCGTATTTCGGATCGATATAGCTGCCGAACGCCCCCGCCAGCTTGATCCGCTCCACCTTGTCGATCCCGAGATGATCCATCAGCAGCCGCGCCCCGGCATAGAGCGCCCCCTTGGCCAGCTGGATCGCCCTTATATCCGTCTGCGTCACCGCGATCTCGATATCTCCGCGCCACAGCACGAAATCGAACGTCCGCCCCTGCGCGCGAATCCGATCCGACGCGACGGCATTGATCGTCCCATCCGCCGCCACCACGCCCGCCAGGAAAAGCTCTGCGACAGCCTCGATAATTCCAGAGCCGCAGATCCCAGTAACCCCAGTCGCGATGATCGCCTCCGCAAACCCCTCCTCATCCGACCACGGATCCACACCCAACACCTTGATCCGCGGCTCGAACGTCACCGGATCGATCCTCACCCGCTCAATCGCCCCCGGCGCCGCCCGCTGCCCCCCCGAGATCTGCGCGCCCTCGAACGCCGGCCCCGTCGGCGAACTCGCCGCCAGCACCCGCGCCCGGTTCCCCAGCAGGATCTCCGCATTGGTGCCGACATCGATCACCAGGGTCACCTCGTCATGATGCTGCGGCCCCTCCGCCAACGCCACCGACGCGGCATCCGCCCCCACATGCCCCGCGATGCACGGCGGCATATAGACCCGCGCCCCCGGATGCAGCGGAAGCCCAAGATCCCGCGCCGCCAGCCGCAACGCGCCCGACACCGCCAGCGCGAACGGCGCCTGCCCCAGCGGGCTCGGATCGATGCCGAGAAACAGATGGTGCATCACGGGATTGCCAACGAACACCGCCTCGAGAATATCCCCCGCCGCGATCCCCACCTGCCCCGCGAGCCTGCTCACCAGCGTCCCGATCGCCCCCCGCACCGCCTCGGTCAAGGCATCGCGCCCGTCCGGGTTCATCATCACGTAGGACACCCGGCTCATCAGATCCTCGCCGAACCTGATCTGCGGATTGGCCGTCCCCGCCGACGCCACCGCCCGCCCGGTCACGAGATCCACGAGATGCCCGGCAATCGTCGTCGACCCGATATCGAACGCCAGCCCGAACGCAGCACTCCGCTCCCCCGGCCACACCGCGATCACCACCGGCCGATCAGCATCCTCATGCACCGCCGCCGTAACCGTCCCCGCCGCCAGCGCCCCCTGCACGGTGGACAGTACCGCCGCATCGAGCACCAGCCCGCGATACCCCGCCTGCGCCTCGATCGCTTCCACCAGCCGGTCGCCATCGCCGATCGGGTGCTCCATCTCCGCCTGCGCCAACCGCACCACCACCAGCCGCGTCGCCGTATCCAGCGCGATCCGCCGCGTCTCCGCCCGCTTGCGCACCACCTGCCGATTGACCGCGAACTCGCTGGGCACGTCGACCACCAGGTCGCCCAGGATCCGCGCCTGACACGACATCCGCCGCCCCGGCGGCACCTTCCAGCGCCGCTCCGCCTCCCCCGCCGGGCTCAAATTCTCCGCTCGGCTCACCACCCCATATTTGTCGAACTGCCCCTCGGTCACCTCGACCTGGCAGCGCGCGCACATTGCCCGCCCGCCACACACGCTCTCGACATAAACCCCCAGCGACCGCGCCGCATCGAGCAGCGGCGTCCCCACGGCAAACCGCCCCCGCCGCCCGCTCGGCTGAAAAACAACCAGCTTTTCGTCATTGTCCATCAGGGCGCCGCGCCGCCGTTCTTCACCAGGGCCGCCAGCCGCGCCGGATCGAACGCCGCCTCCAGCGCCGCCCTTGCCGCCTCGGCCTCGGCCGCCATGTCTTCCCCGCACGGCTCTGGCGCCCCCCGGCGCCACTGCTCGAGATAGGCGTCCGACCCATGCATCCCCGCCGCCATCGCCGCCGCGTCCACCGCGAGCGCGAACCGCTCCGACAACTCCCGCTTTTCCGCCGTGCGCCCCTGGCGGACGATCACCTGCGTCGGAATGTCGCGCCAGTAGAGAATGATGCGTTGTGCCATGGCGGAGCCGCGGATATCCCTATAAATGAGGCAGGACAGGCATTTGGCCCCCCGGCGTCCGGTGACAATACCGGCGCCGCGGTGGCCTTGGCGAGGGGCGATGATCGAGGACCTTCTGAGGGAACGCGGCTGGCTGCTGGCGGACGGCGCGACAGGCACCAACCTGTTCGACCGTGGCCTCACCTCGGGCGAAGCGCCGGAGCTGTGGAACACCGACCGCCCGGACGAAATCCGCCGCCTGCATCAGAGCTTCGTCGACGCCGGCGCCGACATCATCCTCACCAACTCCTTTGGCGGCACCTCCCGCCGCCTCCGCCTGCACGACGCCCACACCCGCGTCCACGAACTCAACAAGGTCGCCGCCACGCTGGCCCGCGACGTCGCCGACCGCTCCGGCCGCAAGATCCTCGTCGGCGGCTCCGTCGGCCCCACCGGCGACTTGTTCGCCCCCCTCGGCGAGCTTACCGAAGCCATCGCCGTCGAGGTCTTCGCCGAACAGATCGCCGGCCTCAAGGATGGCGGCGCCGACGTGATCTGGATCGAAACCATGTCCGCCATCGAGGAAATGCGCGCCGCCGGAGCGGCCGCCACCCTGCTCGGCATGGCATACACCGTCACCGCCAGCTTCGACACCGCCGGGAGTACGATGATGGGCATCTCCCCGGCCTCGATGGCGACCTCCACCCTCGCCTTCACCCCCCCGCCGCACGGCGTCGGCTGCAACTGCGGCGTCGGCGCCTCCGACCTCGTCTGCTCCGTCCTCGCCATCACCGAAGCCCAGCCCGACGCCCTCGTCATCGCCAAGGCCAATTGCGGCGTCCCCCGCGTCAAGGGCGACAGCGTCGTCTACACCGGCACGCCCGAGCTGATGGCCGAGTACGCCCGCCTCGCCCGCGACGCCGGCGCCCGCATCATCGGCGGCTGCTGCGGCACGTCGCCCGCCCACCTCGCCGCCATGCGCGACGCGCTCGACCGCCACACCCCGCGCGCCCGCCCCGACATCGCGCAGGTCATCGCCGCCCTCGGCCCCCTCGTCTCGCCGCCGAGCACCGCCATATCCACCCGCCGGCCCAACCGCCGCCGCAGTTCCTGAGGTCCAAATGTCCGACGCCGAAATCAACCTCGCCGAACTCGACGACGCCGAACTCGTCGCCCAGATGCACGACGACCTCTATGACGGCCTCAAGGAGGAAATCGAGGAAGGCGTCCGCATCCTCCTCGGCCGCGGCTGGACCCCCTACCGCACCCTCACCGAAGCCCTCGTCGAAGGCATGCGCATCGTCGGCGAGGATTTTCGCGACGGCATCCTCTTCGTTCCCGAGGTGCTGCTTTCCGCCAATGCCATGAAAGCCGGCATGGCCATTCTCCGCCCGCTCCTGGTAGAGACCGGCGCGCCGAAGATCGGCAAGATGGTCGTCGGCACCGTCAAGGGCGACATCCACGACATCGGCAAGAACCTGGTCGGCATGATGCTCGAAGGCGCGGGCTTCGAGGTCGTCGACCTCGGCGTCAACACCTCCGTCGAGCGCTTCCTCGCCGCCATCGACGAACACAAGCCCGAGATCCTCGGCATGTCCGCCCTGCTGACCACGACGATGCCCTACATGAAAGTCGTCATCCAGGCGCTCAAGGACAAAGGCATCCGCGACGACCTCGTCGTCCTCGTCGGCGGCGCCCCGCTCAACGAGGAATTCGCCATGTCCGTCGGCGCCGACGCCTATTGCCGCGACGCCGCGGTGGCCGTCGAAACCGCGCAGAGCTTCATGAAGCGCCGTTCCAACCAGGCCGGGCTCGACGCACCCAAACCCGCATGACCGCACCCACGCCCACCCTCGTTCTCGCCTGCGGCGCGCTCGCCCGCGAAATCGGCGCCATCATCGCGGTCAACCAGTTCGACCACCTCACGCTGCACTGCCTGCCCGCGACCCTGCATAATCACCCCGACCAGATCCCCGCCGCCGTCCGCGCCGCTATCCACAAATTCCGCCCCACCCACCCCCGCATCTTCCTCGCCTACGCCGACTGCGGCACCGGCGGCCTGCTCGACCGCCTCCTTGAAGAGGAAAACATCCAACGCCTCCCCGGTGCCCACTGCTACGCCTTCTTCACCGGCACGGAGCGCTTCGCCGCCAATGGCGAGCAGGACATGCGCAGCTTCTTCCTCACCGACTTCCTCGCCCGCCAGTTCGAAACCCTCGTCATCGAACCCCTCGGCCTCGATCGCCACCCCGAACTGCGCGACATGTATTTCTGCAACTACGAACGCGTCGTCTACCTCGCGCAAACCCAAGACCCCACCCTCGACACCGCCGCCGAAAACGCCGCCAAACGCCTCAACCTCGCCTACGAACGCCGCCAAACCGGCTACGGCGACCTCGCGCCGGCACTTTCCGCGATCTGAAAGCCACAGTGTAAGGAAGGCTCCGCCGGCCAGGGGCCGAGAGGCCCCTGGACCCCATGATATCTCTTGGCTGGATGGTCTTCCTTCAGTCGCAATCCCACGATCTCGCCGTTGAGATCGGCGAAGCCAAGACTCCACGTGCGACGGCTCCAGGGATCGTGCAGTCGCACGACTTGATTGCCTGCGGCGCCAAGAAAGCGGTTAGAGCACGATCGCTTGAGGCCGATGGGTCAGAAAGCGTGAATCGCGCTCTTCTTCAATAGGTTGCTAGATCGTGATTGGTTTTACCTAAACCAATCACGATTTAGCGACTGAAGAACGACGATCCAGCCGCGTTATGCAATGGGTTCCAAGGGCCTCTGGGCCCTTGGCCGGCGGAGCCTTCTCCTACTTCATCCGCGCCAACACCCGATCCACCATCTCCCCGCTGAGTCCGACGTAGTTCGCGGGATCGAGCAGTCCCGCGAGGGTCGCACGGTCGACGTGGGGGCCGATATCCGGGTGTCCCGCAAGCAGATCGAGGAAGGTTCCTTTGCCGGCCACCACGTCGCGGCAGATATCGTATACCAGGTCGTGCGCGCGCTGCCGGCCGAGGACGGGGCCGAGGCCCATCATGACGGCTTCGGACTGGGTGAGGCCTTTGGTGAGATCGAGGTTGGCGCGCATCCGGGCGGGGTCGACTTGCAGGCCGCCGACGAGGAAGCGGGTTTGTGCGAGCGCTCCGGCCGAGAGCAGGAAGATTTCCGGCACCGCGATCCATTCGATTTCCCATGGCCCGGTCGAGCGTTCATGGTCTTCCACCATGGCATCGAGCAGCGCGGCGACGTTCTGCCTGACCATGGCGACGCAGGCGTGGATGTAGTTGGACGAGATCGGATTGCGTTTCTGCGGCATGGTCGACGACGAACCGCGGCCTTCATGGAAGGGTTCGTAGACTTCCTCGACTTCGGTCTGCATCAGCAATTTCACGTCCATCGAGATCTTGCCGCAGGTGCCCGTGACCAGGCCGAGAAAGCAGCCGACTTCGGCGATCCGGTCGCGCATCGTGTGCCAGGCGATATCGGGCTGCCCGAGCCCAAGTTCGGCCATCAGCCCTTCCTGTACCGCGAGCCCCTGGCTGCCGAGCGAGGCAAGGGTTCCGGTCGCGCCGCCGAACTCGCCAACCAGCACGCGCGGGCGCAGTTCGCGGAGGCGTTCGAGATGACGCTGGAAGCCGGAGAGCAGCACCGCGCATTTATAGCCGAAGGTGATCGGCGTCGCCTGCTGCAGGTTGGAGCGCCCTGCCATCGGCGTGTCGCGGTATTTCCGGGCGAGGCCGGCGAGCGCGGCACAGATGGCGTTGAGGTCGTCCTCCACCAACGCGAGCGCGTCGCGGATGGCCATGATGGTGGCGGTGTCGGTGATGTCCTGCGTGGTCGCGCCCCAGTGGCACCATTCGCCCAGCCCGTCGCGGCATTTGGCGACGATCTGCTGCACAACAGGCAGGATCGGATAGCCGATGCGCTCGGTCTGCCGCTTCAGCAGGTCCATGTCGTAGGTGGCGACGTCGCCATGGCGGAGGATTTCGTCGCAGGCCTGCTGCGGGATGATGCCGAGCCGGGCCTGCACCCGGGCAAGCGCCATTTCGATATCGATGTAGTATTGCGTGCGCTGCGCGTCCGAGAAGATGCGCCGCATCGCAGGGGTGCTGAAGATGTCACGGAAAACCAATGAGTCCGGCGCGGAACCGATCATGTCGCTCTCTCCCTCGTTTGCCGCAGCCTAGCCGGATGCCCAGCTGCGGACTAGCTGCGGCGCTCGGCGGTCTCCACATCGGCAATGATCGCGTCCAGCAGCCGGGCCGGAAAATGCACGGGGATACCCATGCCGATGACGACAATCCGCGTGCTCGGTCCGCCCTCCGGCCAGTCCTCGAGAAAACCCACCGGCGAGATGACATGCTGCACCGCGTGGATCACGCCCGGCCGACCCCGCGCCTCCGCGATGTCGACGATGCCCTTCACCCGCAGCAGCTTCGCCCCGCACTGCTCGGCCAGCGCCTCCATCAGCAGCGTGAGCGCGAGCGCCGGCACCGGCTCGGTGCGGCGGATCAGGCAGGTCGCGACACCGGCGGTGTGACGGGCGACGGCGTCATCGGGCGCTTCCCGCGTCGCCGGCGCGAACAGCAGGGCAGGGGGGGGCGGCCCGGTCTCGATCGCCGCCGTCGCGTTCAATTCCGCCACCGCCGCAAGCAGTGTGGTCGAGGCCGGCGTGACGTCGGTCTTGCTCAGGATCAGCCGATCCGCGAATGCCACCTGCCGCCGCGCCTCCGGGTGCGCCGCCAGCGTCGCCTCCCCCAGCATGGCGTCCACCAGCGTCACGACCGACGCAATCGCGAACCGCCCGGCCAGCCCGGCGTCGGTCATCAGCGCCTGCAGGATCGGCGCCGGATCGGCCAGCCCCGAGGTCTCCACCAGCACCCGCTCGAACGCGATCTCCCCCGCCGACCGCCGCCGGTCGAGTGCGAGGAGCGTCTCCACCAGGTCGGTCCGCACCGCGCAGCACAGGCACCCCGTCGAAAGCTGCAGCAGCGTCTCGTCGCCGGTCGCCACCAGCTCGTGATCGAGGCCGATTTCGCCGAACTCGTTAACGATCACCGCCGTGCGCGCAAACGCCAGGTCGCGCAGGATGCGTCCGATCAGCGTCGTCTTGCCGCTGCCGAGGAAGCCGGTGACGATCGCCACCGGCCGGATCGTGTCACCCCCGGGCATGGTGCCCGGGGGTGTGCCGGTCATGCCGGGCCGACGCGGAAGATGCAGAGCTTGTTGCCGTCGGGATCGCGAAAATAGGCGCCGTAGAACCCGTCCGGATTGGGTCCGCGCACGCCCGGCGCGCCCTCGTCCGTGCCGCCCATGGCCATCGCCTTGGCATAGGTCGCGTCCACGATCGCCCGCGTCTCCGCCGGCAGCGCCACCATCGTGCCATTACCCACGCTCGCCGGGCTGCCGTCATGCGGCTTGGTCAGCGCCAGCATCGGCTTGCCCGCGCCGGCGGTGTAGAAGACCCGGCTGTCCGAGCTGTAGGCCGCCAGCACCGAGGCGCCGAAGGGCGCGAGAATGGCATCGTAGAACGCCTTGGCCCGCGGCACATCGTTGGTGCCAAGCATCACGTAACCGATCATTGTTCGTCTCCTGTTCTGATCGGTTGACTGTCTTCGCGGTCCGCCCCGCTGTCAATCCGGAGCGGGCGTGCGAGACTGAAGCCGGTTGGAGTCGGCGCGGTGCCGGAGGGAGAGAGGCATGCAACGGATTGTTGTGACGCTGCTGATGGCGTTCCTGGTCGGCTGTGGCCCCGATCCCGGCGTCAAGTATGTCGTCATCGATAGCAAGGAAGCCGCGGTCGTTGTCTTCACGCCGGCCCCGCTGAGCGCCTCGGAGACGCTGCTCAAGCGCGTGGTTGCCGAAGCCGCCACACCCGGCACCGTCCGCTACGTTACCTGGGCCGATTTTCCCGCGAGCATTCGCGGCGAGGCGGAGAAGGTCATTGTTCGCAACGACTTTCCCGACGCCGACATTCCCCGCGGACTTGCCTGCGTGATGGCCAAGGCGCCAGGCCAGTGGGGCATCACCTGGAATGGCGGCATCGCGCTGACGCGCAACGATTACGAATTCGCCCGGGGCAGCTTCTCGGCCAAGGCGCCGGCGTCCGGCCCCAGCCCGGTTGACCCGAAAGTGCATTTCGGGTCGTTCGGCTGCCTCTGATCCGCGGCTATGCGCGCCTGCGCATCATATAGCGCGCGTCCGCACCATAGGCTGAGAGTTTCGCCGCTAACCGAGGCTGCTCGATGACCGCAAACCCGTGCCGCGCCCAGAACCCGCCGGAGTTGTTGACCGCGACCAGGGACTGCGACGGATAGCCCGCGGTCGCCGCGAAGATCCGCGCCAGCACCGGCGCCGCCGCCCCACGCCCGCGCACGGCGGGATGCAGCGCGAGGTCGTGGATATAGTAAGTGTCGGCCACCGCCGGCAGCGCGCCGAGCAGCCGGTTCAGCGGCGGCGGGTCGAAGGCGCGCCAGGGATGACTCAGCAGGTAGCCGGCAAACAGGTCGCCATCCTCGAGCGCGAAGCAGCCCTGGGGATACAGCGCCAGCCGCTCGGCCAGCACATCGTCGTCCTCGGGAAACCCTGGATGCACGATCGCCGCCAGCGCCACCATCGCCGGAATATCCTTGGGGGCGAGCGCCCGCCAGCCGAAGCTCACGCCATCTCCGCCGGCCGCAGCCGTGGCGGCAGGGTGGCGAGACTCTCCACCGTGTCGAAATCCCTCAGCACCGCGTCGTCGCCGACGTCGATCTCGGCCACCTGCTCCATATGCCGCTTCAGCAGCACCCGCGCCCCCGCATCCCCCGCGAGCCCGAGGATGTCGGCGAAATAGCGCCGGTTCCAGAGGATCGGATTGCCGCCGCGCCCCTGGTGCGTCGGCACCACGATCGTCCGCCCCTCGTCGGCGTCATGCACGGCGATGATCCGGTCGATCAGCCGCCCGGTTACCAGCGGCATGTCGCCGAGGCAGACCACGGCGCCGGCGACCTCCGCTGGCAGTGCCGCGATCCCCGCCTTCAGGCTGGCCGACAGCCCCTCCGCGTAATCCGCCGCATGGACAAACGTCACCGGCCGCCCCGCCAGCGCCGCGCGCACATCCTCCTCGCGATGCCCGGTCACCACCACCACCGGCCGCGCCCCGCTCGACAGCACATTGTCGACCACGCGCGCGATCATCGGCTTGCCCGCGCGATCGGCCACCAGCAGCTTGTTGTAGGGCGCCATCCGCGTCGACTTGCCGGCCGCCAGCACCACCGCGGCGAACCCGCCCGTCGGCGCTTCCGGCTCCGCCCGCGCCACCGCCTTGGCCCGCGGCAGCGGCCGCGCGTTGGTGTCCTTCAGCAGCCCGCCCACGCCCATGCGCATGATCTCGTCCCGCCCGAGCGGCAGCCCGGCGAACAGCCGCTGCAGCACCCAGTCGATCCCGTTCGCCTTCGGACTGCGCGCGCATCCCGGCAGCACCAGCGCCGGAATGGCCCCGATCCGCCCGAGGCAGATGAGATTGCCGGGATCGACGGGCATGCCGAAATGCACGATCTCCCCGCCCGCCTGCACCACCCCCTCGGGCCCGACATCGCGCCGGTCCACCGTCGCCGAGGCCCCGGCCAGCAGCAGCAGATCCGCCCCCGCCGCCAGCAGCTGCCCGAGTGCGGCGGCAATCGCCCCGGCATCGTGCGGGCAGCGCAACGGCGCCAGCAGCCGTCCGCCAAGCCCGGTCACCCGCGCCTCCGTCGCCTCGATCGTCCCGGCGACCACGCTCTCCTTCAGCCCCGGCAACTCGCTCAGCACCAGGCCCACCGTGCGCCGCGCGAACTTGTGCAGCACGATCGCCGGCCGTTCCCGCGCCACCGCCTCGACCCGCTCCAGCACGGCGCCCGGCACCGCGAAGGGAATCACCTTGATCGTCGCCACCATGTCCCCCGCCGCTACGGCCGAATAGTCGGGCAGCGTGCCGATGGTCAGGCTCTCGTCGGTGAGGTTGATCCGGTCGATGGCGGCGACATCCACCCGCAGCAGCCCCGCCGCATCGGCATGCAGGTTCACCCGCCCGGTCACCGCCCGCCTTCGCGACAGCAGCTTGCCGTCGAAGGCGCGCGCCATCCGATCGGCCGCGTCGTTCTCCGCCACGTCGCCATCATCGAAGCGCGCCGCGATCACCGCGATGCGTCCCGCCGCCCGCAGCGCCGCGATGGCGGCTTCGTCGAGCTGTGTACCCTTCTTCAGCACCCGGTCGGCCAACCGGTGCGAATGCGCGAGGATGGTGCCGAGCGCGTCGTCGAGCGGGAAGGAGCCGAAGATCACGGGATCAGGCGGCGGCCTTCGCCGGCTCCTTCGCGGGCAGCGGGGCGTTGCGGCGCACGGCGACGAACTCGGCGAGGATCGACAGCGCGATCTCCGGCGCCGTCACCGCCTCGATGTTGAGCCCCACCGGGCCGCGGATGCGCGCCAGCGCCTCGTCGCCATGGCCCAGTTCGCGCAGCCGCTTCAGCCGCGCCGCATGGGTCTTCCGGCTGCCGAGCGAGCCGATATAGAAGGCCGGGCTCTTCAGCGCGCGGTCGAGCGCGGGATCGTCGAGCTTCGGGTCATGCGTCAGCGTGATCACCGCGGTGCGCACGTCGGGCTGCAGCGCGTCCATCGCCTCGTCCGGCCAGTCGGTCATCAAGGTCACGTTGGGGAATCGCGCGTCGGTGGCAAACGAGCGGCGCGGATCGACCACGATCACGTTCAGCCCCATATGGGCGGCCATCGGCACCAGCGCCTGGGCGATATGCACCGCGCCGACCACGATCATGCGCATCGGCGGATTATAGACGTTGAGGAACCAGTCGGTCTCGCCGAGTTTTACGGTACCGCTCTCGTCGCGATCGAGCGCGCGGGCGGCCGCGGCGGACAGGTCAGCCGGCGCCGACGGATCGGGCAGCAGCATCTGCTCGCCGCCCGGCAGCTTGGTGGCGACAACAACAGGCTGCTTGGCTTCACGCGCCTTGGTCAACGCCGCCAGAATGTCCGGGGTCATGCCAGCTTCTCCACGAACACCTTGAGCTTGCCGCCGCAGGCCAGCCCTACCTCCCAGGCCCGCTCATGGGTGATGCCGAAATCGAGCAGCTGGGGCACGCCGGTGGCGATCGTCTTCTGCGCCGCCTCGGCCACCGCCCCCTCGATGCAGCCGCCGCTGACCGAGCCCGCGATTTTGCCGGACGTCGTCACCGCCAGCTGGCTGCCGGCCGGTCGCGGGGAACTGCCCCACGTCTCCGTCACCGTCGCGATCGCCACCTGCTCGCCGGCCGCCCGCCAGGCGGTTGCGAGGGACAAAATGTCGTCGGCCTGGGATTCGCTCATGCGACGCGCCTCCATGTGTCCATCGCCCGCGGGTAGGGCGCCTTGGACAGGGTTGAGATCAGCCCGCGCAGGCTGTCGAGATTATGCACGGGGCGGAAATCGTCGACGTGCGGCAGCATGGCGCGGATGCCCTGCGATCTTGGCTCGAAACCATCCCAGCGCAACAGGGGATTGAGCCAGATCAGCCTTGCGCAGGATTTGTGCAGCCGGTCCATATTCTCCGCCAACCCCGCCGCCCCGTCGCGGTCGAGCCCGTCGGTCACCAGCAGCACCACCGCGCCCTGTCCGAGCACGCGCCGCGACCATTGCCGGTTGAACAGCCCAAGCGCCTCGCCGATCCGCGTGCCGCCGGACCAATCCGGCACCGCATGCGCCACCAGCTGGAACGCCACCTCGGGGTCGCGATGGCGCAGCTGACGGGTGATGTTGGTCAGCCGTGTGCCGAACAAGAACGTCTGCACCTGGTCGCGGTCATTGGCGACGGCATGGAGGAAATGCAGCAATATCTGCGCGTAACGCGCCATGCTGCCGCTGATATCGCAGATCACCACCAACGGCGGCGGTTTTTCCACGCGCCGCGTCCGCGCCAGCGAGAGGATTTCGCCGCCCTGCCGCAGGCTGGCCCGGATCGTCGCGCGGAGGTCGACATGCGGTCCCGTCGGATCGGGCCGCCGCCGCCGGGTACGCGTCAGGTCGAGCGGCAAGGTGAGCTTGCGGATCTCCTGCTTGGCCGCCGAGATCTCGTCCGCGCTCATCGCCTCGAAATCCATCGACTGCAGCCGCTCGCGGTCCGACACCGACATCACCATGTCGACCTCGTCCCGCTTCTGCTCCGGCGGCTCCGGCCGTTCCCGCGGCTTGGCCATCGCCTCCGCCAACCGCCGTGTCCCCGGTGGCGCTTTTTCAGGCGGCGGCGCCTTGCCCGCGGCCAGCATCTCGATCGCCTTCGCCGCCCGCACCAGCTCCGGATCGCGCCAGAACTGCGCGAACGCCTGGTCGAACAACTCGGCATGCTCGTGCCGGTGCACCATCACCGCCCGCAGCGCGGCCCGCATCTGCTGGCGATTGCCGATATCGATCAGCGTCGCCGCCTCCGCCGCCGCCAGCATATCCGCCGGCCCCACCGGCAACCCGGCGCGGCGCAGCAGGCGGGCGAAATGCAGGATGTTGAGCGCGAGCGTCCCTGTACCGCCCGCCATCGCTCAGCCCGCCGTCTCGGCCACCAGGCGAGCGGCCTCGGCACCTTTGATCTTGGCGATATCATCCTGATATTTCAGCAGAACACCAAGCGTCTCATCCACCGATTCCGGCGTCAGCTCGCTCTTGTCGAGGAAGGTCAGCGCGCTCGCCCAGTCGATCGTCTCCGCCACCCCAGGCAGCTTGAACAGATCCTCCTTGCGCAGCTTCTGCACGAAGGCGACCACCGCGGCCGACAGCTTCTCGCCCACCTGCGGCGCCTTGGTCGCCAGGATCTGCCGCTCCCGCCGCGCGTCGGGATAGTCCACCCAGTGATACAAACACCGCCGCCGGATCGCGTCATGCACCTCGCGCGTCCGGTTCGAGGTCAGCACCACCACCGGCGGCGTCGCCGCGTGGATCGTGCCATACTCCGGCACCGTCAGCTGGAAATCGGCCAGCAGCTCCAGCAGGAACGCCTCGAACGGCTCGTCGGCCCGGTCGAGCTCGTCGATCAACAGCACCGCCGGCGGCAGATCAGGATCGATCGCCGAGAGCAGCGGCCGCGCCTGCAGGAACTCCCGGGCATAGATGTCCGACGCCAATACCTGCCGGTCCGCCGTCCCCGCCGCCTCGGCGATGCGGATGGCCATCAGCTGCCGCGCATGGTCCCACTCATAGGCGGCCGCCGCGAGGTCGAGCCCGTCATAGCATTGCAGCCGCACCAGCCGCCGCCCGAGCCCGGAGGCCAGCACCTTGGCGATCTCGGTCTTGCCCGTGCCCGGCTCCCCCTCGAGAAACAGCGGCCGCTGCATCGCCAGCGCCAGATGCACCGTCGTCGCCAGGGCATTATCGGCCACATACCCGCCGGCGGCGAGCAGGGCGGCGGTGTCGGAAACCGTTGCGGGGAGCACTACTTCATGAACCCGATGAGCATGGCGACCAGCAGCACGATGAACGCCGCCGTGCTCACCCAGCCGATCAGCGGAATGCCAAACGGCTCCTTCGGCAGCAGCCCCGGCATCTCCGGCAACGCGGCCGGCGCCGCGCCCTCCGCCACCGCCGGCGCCACCAGCGCGCCGAAGCGGTCGAAGAACGCATCCGCCATCTGCTTGGCCGTGGCATCGATCAGCCGCGCGCCCAACTGCGCGATCTTGCCGCCCACCTGCGCCTTCACCTCGTATTTCAGGATCGTGCCCGCCCCGTCGTCGACCAGCGTCACCACCGCGCCGCCCTTGGCGAAGCCGGCCACCCCGCCCTGGCCCTCGCCCTCGATGCGGTAGCCGTTGGGCGGGTCGAGGTCGAGCAGGTTCACCTTGCCCGCGAACTTCGCCGAAATCGGTCCGATCTTCACCGAGGCCGTCGCCTTCAGCGTGGTGTCGCCCTCGCGCACCAGCGAATCGCAGCCGGGAATGGCCGATTTCAGCATTTCGGTGTCATTCAAGGCCGCCCAGACCTGCGCGCGGGGGGCGGCAATGCGGCGTTCGCCGATCATGTCCATGGGAAGCGTCTCCGTCCTGCGCCGGGTTTCGATTGCGCTGGTCGGAGGTAGCTTATAGGGGGAGGATCATGCAACCAGCACGCCGCCGCGCCCTGCGCTTGTCGGCGCTCCTCGCCGCCGTCCCCGCGCCGGCCTGGGCCTCGACGCACGACGTCCCCGGCCTCGCCTGGGGCCTGCCCTTCCTCGGCGTGCTGCTCTCCATCGCCCTGATGCCGATCATCGCCCCCCGGCTGTGGACCCGGCGGATCGGCCTGTTCTCCCTCGCCTGGGCCCTCGCCCTCATGCTCCCCCAGGCCCTCGCCACCGGCCCGCTCTTCGCCCTCTCCGCGGCCTGGCACGTCCTCGTCGTCGACTACCTCCCTTTCATCAGCCTGCTGATCGCCATCTACGCCGTCGGCGGCGGCATCCTGCTGCAAGGCGGACCCTGGGGCACGCCCCTGGGGAACACCGCCCTGATGGCGCTCGCCACCCTCCTCGCCGGCCTGCTCGGGCCGATCGCGGTGTCAATGGTGCTGATCCATCCCCTGCTGCGCGCCAACGCCCACCGCACCCGCAAAATCCACCTCGTCGTCTTCTTCATCGTCCTGGTCTGCAACGTCGGCGGCGCCACCACCGCGCTCGGCAACCCGCCGCTCTACATCGGCCTGCTGCAAGGCGTGCCGTTCTTCTGGCCGGCGAGCCAAGTGTGGAAGATTGTCCTCGTCCTCGCCATCCCCCTGCTCACCGTCTTCTGGTGGCTCGATTACCGCTCCGCCGCCCTCTCCCCGCCACCTCCCCCCCGCCGCCCCCTGCACATGCGCGGCTGGCTCAACATCGCCCTGCTCGCCGTCCTCGTCGCCACTGTGCTGATCCAGACCGTCTGGCACCCCGGCGACATCAGCATCCTCGGCGCCGACATCGCCCTCGAACGCCTGGCCGGCGCCATCGTCTTCGCCCTCGTCGCCATCGTCGCCGCCACTTCGACGCCGCTCGCCGTCCATCAGGGCAATATGTTCAGCTGGGAACCGATGGTCGAGGTGGCGAAACTCTTCGCCGCTATCTTCGTCACCATCACCCCGGCGATCGCCATGCTCGCCGCCGGCTTCGATGGCCCGCTCGGCCCCCTCCTGCGCCTCACCGCCGACGCCGCCGGACACCCCCGCCCGATCGCCTATTTCTGGTTCTCCGGCATCCTCTCCGCCTTCCTCGACAACGCACCGACCTACCTGCTGTTCTTCCAGCTCGCCGGTGGCGATGCCGTCCAACTCACCGGCCCCCTCGCGCCCACCCTCATGGCGCTCTCCGCCGGCTCGGTCTGCTTCGGCGCACTCACCTATATCGGCAACGCGCCCAACATGATGGTCCGCGGCGTCGCCGCGCATCGTGGGGTGCACATGCCCGGCTTCTTCGGCTACATGGCCTGGGCCTGCGCCCTGCTACTGCCCGGCTTCGCGCTCGTGACCGCGATCTGGTTTCTCTGACGGAGTTTCCCCGATGACCTATCTCGTTGCCGATGACCTCCCAGCCGGCACCGCCGGCGACCGCTTCCGCGCCGCCCTCGCGCGCCCCGGCATCCTGCAAATCCCCGGCACCCATAACGGCCAGGCCGCCCTGCAAGCCAAGGCCGCCGGCTTCGACGCGCTCTACCTCTCCGGCGCCGCCATGACCGCCTCGATGGGCCTGCCCGACGTCGGCATAATCACCGTCGACGAAGTCTGCTTCTTCGTCCGCCAGGTCGCCCGCTCCTCCGGCCTGCCCGTCCTCGTCGACGGCGACACCGGCTACGGCGAAGCCCTCAACGTCATGCACAT
>Ga0164297_10000177_pt1 | contig 83611 bp, 68 predicted proteins | sample GEODES058metaG_FD_113539 | JGI IMG/M metagenome (GOLD analysis project Ga0164297, IMG submission 113539) | Dystrophic lake water microbial communities from Trout Bog Lake, Wisconsin, USA - GEODES058 metaG | ecosystem: Environmental > Aquatic > Freshwater > Lake | place: USA: Trout Bog Lake... | reverse complement strand
GGCCCGGTCTGCGTCGCCGCCCACCTCGTCCCCTTCCTGCCCAACCACCCGCTGCGCGAAGACGCCGGCCCCGCCGCCAGCTACGGCCCGGTCTCGGCCGCCCCCTACGGCAGCGCCCTCATCCTGCCCATCAGCTACGCCTATATCCGCATGATGGGCACCGCCGGCCTCACGCGGGCCACCGAGGTCGCCATCCTCAACGCCAACTACGTCGCCCGCCGCCTCGCGCCGCACTACCCGATCCTCTACACCGCGCAGTCCGGCATGGTCGCCCACGAATGCATCATCGACTGCCGCGGCTTCGGCGCCGACTCCGGCGTCCAGGTCGAGGACATCGCCAAGCGCCTGCAGGACTATGGCTACCACGCCCCCACCATGTCCTGGCCCGTCGCCGGCACGCTGATGATCGAGCCGACCGAAAGCGAATCGAAAGCTGAACTCGACCGCTTCTGCGACGCCATGATCGCCATCCGCGCCGAAATCACCGCCATCGCCGCCGGCCGCATGGACAAGACCGACAACCCGCTGAAAAACGCTCCCCACACCGCCCGCGAAGTGATGGCCGAGGCCTGGACCCACGGCTACACCCGCACCCAGGCGGCCTTCCCACTGCCCTACGTTGCCGCCTCCAAATACTGGCCCCCCGTCAAACGCGTCGACAACGTCTACGGCGACCGCAACCTCGTCTGCACCTGCGCCCCCCTCGAAGCCTACGCCCAGGCCGCGGAATAACCCCGCTCCGCTTGGGGGTGGCCCGGAGGTAAGTAAGGCCAGGGCTCTGCCCTGGACCCGGCAGGGGGCGGCGCCCCCTGCACCCGGCGACCGTTTAAGGAATAGCTTGATGTGAAGAGCGGGGCCTACCGTGCTGCTCGAACAGCGCAGTAGGCTCCCCTCTTCACATCAGGCTCTCTTCAATGATGGCAGGTCCAGGAGGCCCTGCCTCCTGGTGGGGTCCAGGAGCAAAGCCCCTGGCCTTCCTTTCCCCGCAGCCTCCCCAATTCGGCGCCGGGTCAGTCCCGCGCGCGGGGCGTGTGCGTCGGGGTGAGGACGCGGCGCATGTAGTTGGACCAGGTGCCGTCCAGCAGGTCGCGTGCGGTTTGCAGTTCGCGTTCTTCGGCGGCGAGGACCGCCGGGTCGACGTCGTCGAACACCGGGAACTCCGGGGCCCGGAAGGGCAGGGTGGTGTATGCGGCTTCGGTGGCGATCATGGCGGTGTCTCCATCGGACGCAGGGTGGACAGGGCCGAACTGTGACGAACAAAACTCTACAAACGGTCAACGGCCTTGCCTGCGAACAGGATCACACCTTCGGCGTTATTTTCGTCGGGATGAGGGTGCAATCATGGCCAAGGCGTGACATCGGCGTTGGCATGCTGAGCAGCGTGGCGCGCGCCGTTCGTTGCTGATAGAAACGGCGCATGCAAAAGGCTCCCTCGGTCGCCCGCTCCGTTCTTCTCGCCCTGTCGTTGCTGTCCGCCTGTGCTGCCGCCGATGCGACGAGCGATGCCGTCGCGACGTCCGGCACCAGCACGCCCCGTCGCAGCATGGGTCCCGCGGTTCCCGGCACGGCCGCGGCCTACCTCAGCGGCTTGTTCGCGGCTGCTCAGGGCGATAATGATTTCGCCGCTCAGCAGTTCATCCGCGCCCTGAACAGCGATCCCACCAACGCGGTGATCCGGCAGCAGGCCTTCCTCGCTTCGCTGCTGTCTGGGCGGACGGATGCACTTCGGCTCGCACAGATGATGCCAGACGACCAGATCGCCCAGTTACTGCTGGCTGACGCGGACGTCACCGCCGGTCGCTGGGAAGCCGCCGAGACCCGTTTCGCCGGCCTGCCGCGATCCGGCCTGACCCAACTCCTTCAGCCCATGCTGCTCGCCTGGGCACAGGCCGGCCAGGGCCGCACGGACGTTGCCCTCGCTACTCTGTCGGCCGCCCCCGAAGCCCAACGTTTCCACGCGGTCTATGCCCTGCACGGCGCGATGATCGCGGATTTCGGCAAGCGCACAGCTGATGCCGCGCGCCTCTATCGCGTCGCCGCTACCGAGTTCGGCGGCACTAACCTTCAGCTGGCCCGCCAGCTCGCCAGCTGGCAGACTCGTCAGGGTTACCCAGCCGAGGCGAAGGACACCATTGCCGGCCTCCTTGAATCCAACCCCGAATTCGCCATCGCCGGTCAGTCACTGGAGGCCGCCATCGGGGAGAAGCAGGTCCGCAATCCCGCTGACGGCATTGCCGAGGCCTATCTCACCCTCGCCGGCGCCTTGCGCAATCAGGAGCGCGTCGCCTACGCCCCGGTGCTGTTGCAGTTGGCCCTCAATCTGCGTCCGGACCTTACCGCCGCGCGCCTGCTGGTCGCCGAGTTGCAGGAGGCACGGACCCGCTCTGACCTGGCCCAACGCGTGCTCGCCCCGGTCCTGGCGACCGACCCGCTGGCGCCCATGGTGCGCCTCCGCCAGGCCGCGATCGCCGATCGCTTGGGTAACAACGCCGAGGCCCTGCGAATCCTCGACAAGCTCGCCAAGGACCTGCCGGACCGGCCCGAGGTTCCGACCATGCAGGGCGACTTGCTGCGCCAGAAAAAGCATTTCGCCGAGGCCGTGGCCGCCTATGACCGCGCCATCGCTCTGCTGCCGCAGCCGCCGACCAAGGGCAGCTGGGGCCTTTACTACTACCGTGGCATCGCGCTCGATCGCGCCAAACAGTGGTCGCGCGCCGAGGCTGATCTCCTGCTCGCACTCGAATTGCAGCCCGATCAGCCTTTCGTGCTGAACTACCTCGCCTATTCCTGGACCGAGCAGGGTCGCAATTTCCCCCGTGCCCGCGAGATGATCGAGCGCGCCGTCCAACTGCGCCCGAACGATGGCGAGATCACCGACAGCCTCGGCTGGGTGCTGTTGCGCCAGGGTGACGTCGCCGGATCGATCAAATACCTCGAGCGTGCCGTCGAGCTTGAGCCCGAGGACGCCACCATCACCGGTCATCTCGGCGACGCCTATTGGGCCGCCGGCCGCAAGCTCGAGGCACAGTTCCAGTGGCGCCGGGCATTGAATCTCAAACCTGAGGCCGAGGACGTGCCCAAGCTGCAGGCCAAGCTGCACGACGCCGGCGACACCGCGCAGCCCTAGGTGCCGTGATGACCGATCTGGTCGAGGCGGCTCCCGCCAAGGTCAACCTGTTCCTGCACGTGACCGGCAAACGCGCCGACGGCTATCATCTGCTCGACAGCCTGGCCGTCTTCCCCGCCGTCGGGGACATGCTGCACGCCGCCCCCGCCCGCGCCGGCGACCTCACGCTCGCGATCGACGGCCCCTTCGCGCCCGCCCTGCGGGACGACCCCGACAACCTCGTCCTGCGTGCCGCCCGCGCGCTCGCCGCCCGCGCCGGCATCGCTCCGTGCGGCGCGCTCCGCCTGACCAAGAACCTCCCCGTCGCCTCGGGGATTGGCGGCGGCTCGGCCGATGCTGCCGCGGCCCTGCGCCTGCTTGCCCGCCTCTGGCAGGTTCCCGCCGCCGACACTACGCTCGCGGTCGCGCTCGGAGCCGACGTCCCTGTCTGCCTTGCACGGCGTGCCACCCGCATGCAGGGCATCGGCGAAACCCTGCTGCCCGCCCCTTTGCTGCCGCGCTGCGGCATCATTCTGGTCAATCCCGGCGTAGCGGTGGCCACCCCCGCCGTCTTCCGCGCCCGCACAGGCGGCTTTCGCCCGCCCGCCAATCTCCCCTCGGCCTGGCCGACGCCGGCCGCAATGGCGCGCGACCTCGCCGAGCTCGCCAATGACCTCGAGGCTCCAGCGATTTCGCTCGCCCCCGTCATCGGCGATGTTCTTGCCGCACTGCGCGCCCAACCCAACACCCTGCTGGCCCGCATGAGCGGCTCAGGTGCGACCTGCTTCGCCCTCTGCCCAGACGCGACCGTCGCCCGCGCAGGCGCCACTGCCCTGGTGCGTCCGGGATGGTGGGTCTGGGGCGGCGATCTGGGGCTTGCGGGTAGCGCCGCGGAACCCTAATCAGTCCCCGCGTTGGGGCGTAGCCAAGCGGTAAGGCAGCGGATTTTGATTCCGCCATTCGGAGGTTCGATCCCTCCCGCCCCAGCCATCACTCATCGAACCCGACATAGCGCACGAAGTGGTCGTTCGGCTCCCGATCGGCCTTCACCGTGTTCGCCGCGAAGTCGTCGTTGGGATAGCCCAGCGCGATGCAGGTCATGATGACCTCGCTCTCGGGAATCCGCGCCTCCTCGCGCACGATCTCCGAGCGCATGATCCCCTGGCCGTTCACCACCGTGCCAAGCCCGCGGTCCCACGCCGCCAGGCAGATGCCGTACGACAGCGCGCCAAGATCGAAGTGTACCACCGCGCCCGGATCGAGCTCCCGGTCATAGGTCAGCACCATCGACACCGGCGCATCGAACTGGCGAAACCCGCGCATCACCCAGTCCTGCCGCATCGCCTTGTCATGCCGCTCGATGCCCATGGCCGCGAACAACTTCACGGCGATGGCGACCTGGCGGGCCCGATGAACCCCCTCATACTCGCCATGCGTCATGATCTCGCGGTTCGCCTTGGCGCCGCCGAGCATGGTCTCGGTATTGCGTTGCCGCACCCGCTCCAGCGGCGCGCCGGTCAGCACATGCACGTGCCACGGCTGGGTGTTCATCGACGACGGCGCGCCCTTGGCCACCTCGATAATCTCCTCGATGACCGCGCGCGGCACAGGGTCCGGCTTATAGCCGCGAATGCTGCGCCGCGTTTGCACCAGTGTCTCGAAATCCATGCCGCTCCCCTGACCGCCACGCGATCGTTCCTGAACGGCCAAGTGTGGCATTGCCGCCGGAATCGGCCAACCGTGCCCTCAGAGGTCTTCGCGCCCGTCAGGGAACTCCACGTCGCGATGCACGTGCACGCTCATCAGCAGCCCCATGCCGATCATCACCATGATCATCGCCGACCCGCCGTGCGAGACGAGCGGCAAGGGCACCCCGCCCACGGGGATCGAGCCGGTCACCATGGCGATGTTCACGAATACATACATGAAGAAGTTCATCGACAGCCCCAGCGCCACCAGCCGGCCGTATTGATGCCGGCAGCGCAGTGCGATCAGCATACCCCCGATGATGATCACCGCCAGCAACCCGATCAGCCCGATGCCGCCAACGAAACCGAACTCCTCGGCAAGCATGGTGAAGATGAAGTCGGTCTGCTTTTCCGGCAGGAAGTTCAGGTGTCCCTGCGTGCCCTGCAGAAACCCCTTGCCCCACATGCCGCCCGAGCCCAGCGCGATGCGTGACTGGATGATGTTGTAGCCGGCGCCGAGGGGGTCGCTCTCGGGATCCATGAAGGTCATGATCCGCGCGCGCTGATAGTCGTGCAGATGGTCGTAGGCGATTGGTGCCGCAATGCCGATCGCGGCCACGACCAGCGCCACCTTCCACCAGCGCACGCCCGCGCCGAGGAACACCGCTCCCCCGATGACCGCGCAGATCACCGCGGTGCCGAGATTGGGTTCCTTGAGGATCAGCCCGACAGGCAGCAGCACCGTCAGGATCGGCGGGATCAGGAACAGCGGATTGCCCATCCGCTCCCAGGAGGCGCGGTGGAACCAATGCGCCAGTGCCAGCACTAGCACGATCTTCATGAACTCGCTCGGCTGCCACAGCGTACCGCCCAGCTCGATCCAGCGCTGCGCTCCCTTGCCGACATGGCCCATGCGCAGCACCAGCGTCAGCAACACCACGCCGGCCGCATAGGTCAGCCAGGACAGTTTGGCGATGAGCCGGATATCGATCAGCGCGATGCCGACCATCAGCACCAGACCGAAGCCGAAGCGGATGATGTGCTTCGAGGCGAAGGGCTCCGCCTGCCCGCCGGCCGCAGTGTAAAGCGCCGCGTAGCCCACGCCGGCAAGCAGGCAAAGCAGCACGACATACAGCCAGCTGATCCGCCACAGCTTGCCGGCGATGCCGAAATCGATCTCGGCGCGGATCAGCCGGCGTTCCATCAGGGCCATCGCATCAATTCCGCCCGGCCACGCGCGGCGACAGCGGCTCGACGCGGTGCGCGGGATCACGGGTCAGCACATCGGTCATGATGTCCCGCCCGATCGGCGCCGCCGCTGCCGAGCCGGCATTGCCATGCTCCACCACTAGCGCGACCGCATAGCGCGGCGCATCATAGGGCGCGAAGGCCACGAACAACGCGTGCGGCCGCAGTTCCCACGGCAGATTTTCAGACTTGTAGCCCTTCTCGCGCTGCTCACGGGTCACGTTGCGCACCTGCACGGAGCCGGTCTTGCCGGCCATCTGCACGCCGGGGATCTCGAGCTTGGCGATCGGCGCCGTGCCCCCCTGTTCGTTGACCACCGCCCACATGCCCTCGCGCACCGCGGCAAGTTGCCGCTCCGGCACGCCCATGCTCGGCCAGTCCTCGGGCCTGCCGCCCGGCACCGCGGCGCCGGCGATGGCGCGGGTCACGTGCGGATCCACTGCCCGCCCGGTGGCCAGCCGCGCGGTCATCGTGGCGAGTGCCAGCGGTGAGAGCTGCAGGTAGCCCTGGCCGATGCCGCAGACGATGGTATCGCCGATATTCCACGCCTTGCCCTGCCCGGCGCGCCAGGCCCGCGTCGGCACGAAGCCCTGGCGGGTTCCCGGCAGGTCGACGGCGAGCTTGGTGCCGAGGCCGAAGCGGTTCGACATCGCCGCCATCTTGTCAATGCCCGTTCGCCGCGCGACTTCGTAGAAATACACGTCGCAGCTGTTCTTCAGCGCGCCGCGCAGATCCATCATGCCGTGGCCGCCCTTGCTCCAGCAGTGGTAGCGGCGATCGCCATAGTCGAGGTAGCCGGGACAGTTGACGCGGTCGTTGACGGTGATCGCCTTCGCCTCGAGCCCCGCCAGCGCCACCACCATCTTGTAGGTTGAGCCGGGCGCGTAGAGGCCCGAGGCCGCCTTGTTGATCAGCGGCGCGCGCCGGTTGTTGGTCCACTCCACCCATTGCGCCTGCGAGATGCCCGAATTGAACAGGCTCGGATCGAACGACGGCGTGGTGGCCATGGCCAGCACCTCGCCGTTGCGTGCGTCCATGACCACCGCGCTGGCGCTCTCCTCGCCGAGCCGCCCAAGCACCTGGGTCTGCAGCGCGGCATCGATGGTCAGTGTCACGTCGCGTCCCTGCGTGCCCTCCTGGCGGTCCAGCTCGCGGATGACGCGGCCGACGGCGTTCACCTCGAGTTGCACGGCGCCGGCGCGGCCGCGCAGGATCGCGTCGTGGGTGCGCTCCATGCCGGCCCGGCCGACCCGCATGCCCGGCAACGCGAGCATGGTGTCCTCCGCCGCGTCCGCCTCGTTCGGGGGGGCGACGTAGCCGACGACATGGGCGAGCTGCGGGCCCAGCGGGTATTGCCGCGTGGTGCCGACGTCGACCATCACGCCCGGCAGTTCCGGCGCATTCACCTCGATGCGCGCCATATCCTCCCAGGTGAGGAATTCGCGCAGGATGATCGGGATATAGCGCCGCCGCCGCCGCAGCTCGCGGTCGATGCGGGCCCGCTCATGATCGGCGAGTGGAATGTAGCGGGCAAAGGCATCGAGGGTGACGCCGACATCGTCCGCCTGTTCGGCGATCAGCAGCGCGCGCCAGTTCTGCCGGTTCCCCGCGATCACCGTTCCGAAGCGATCGAGCAGCCGTCCGCGTGGCGGCGCGATCAGCCGGGTCGAAATGCGGTTGGCCTCGGCCAGGGTCGAGTAGCGCGCGCCCTCCTCGACCTGCACCTGGTAGAGCCGGGCGCCGAGATAGCCGAGGGCGGCCAACTGCCCGCCGGCGATCAGCAACGCGCGGCGGGTGAACACGCCGGTGCGCTTGCTCTCCCGCTTCATGGCGCTTCGGGGTCGGCGAGGGTCTGGTGGGCGCGGCTCAGGAGCACGGCGAGTGCCGGATACAGCCCGGCGGCCAGCGCGGCCTGGAATACCATCTCGACTGGCGGCAGCAGGCGCAGCAGCAGCGCCGAGGTCAGCGCCCATTGCAGCACCGCCGCCACCACCGCGACGACGATGAAGCCCACCCAGACCACCAGGAAGCCCTGGCGCACCAGGAACCGCCGCCAGCGTAGCGCCACCCCATGCACCAGGAGGAGAATGCCAACATCGACACCCAGCGGCGCGTAGCCCAGCAGGTCGACCAGCACGCCGAGCAGGAACACCAGGGGCGGCGGCATGGCGGCGGGTCGGAAGACGGACCAGAAGAACACGCAGCCCAGGGCCGCCGCGATCAGCACCTGCGCCTGCCCCGGCAGGCCCATCGGCGCGGCGGCGATCAGCAGCAGCAGCGCTGTGCTCGCCGTGGCGAAACTGGTCCGCGCGATCATGTCGAGCCGCCGCCAGACATTCAGCCGCGGCCGGATACCGGGAAGCCGCTCATCCACGGCGGATTACCGCCGCCGCTCGGGGCGGCTGGCCGTTTCCGGTGCGACCAGGCCACGCAGTCCGTAGTCGAACAGGCGGACGACCTCGAGGCGGTCGAGCCGCGCCTCGGTTTCGACCTCCGGCACATTGCTCGCGGTGAAGCGCACCCGCCCGACTGGCAAGCCGGCGGGAAAGGCGTTGGCCTCGGCGCTGGTGATGATCCGTTCGCCCTCGGCCGGCATCACCCCCTCCGCCCAATGCATCAGCCGCGGCCGGCCTCCATTGGTGCCGACCAGCATGGCGCGCGCGCGGCTGGTTTCCAGGATGACGGGGATCCGGCTGTTGATGTCCGTCAGCAACAGCACCCGCGCGCTGCGGGCGCCCACTTCGGTCACCCGGCCGACCAGCCCGCGATCGTCCATCGCGATCTGGCCCTTGGTGATGCCGTGGTTGGGCCCGAGCGAGATCAGCACCGCGCGGGCATAGACGCCGCCGGCATCGGCCACCACGCGCGCCGTGATGTAGCTCGCCTGCGGATCGGGCACCCAGCGGAGATGCGATTTCAGCGCCGCGTTCTCGGTATCCAGCGCCAGCGCCACGGCCTGCCACTTGCGAAGCCGCTCGTTCTCCTCGCGCAAACGGGCATTGTCGGCGAACACCGTCATCAGGTTGCGCACGTTGTCGATGCCCATGCGCACGGTCGCCAGGGGCTCCGCTATTACGCCGTAGATCGGCGACAGCGTATCGGCCAGTGCCATACGGGCGCGCTCGGCCAGCAGCGCATCGGCCTTGCCGAGCAGCATCAGCCCAAAGGCCACGGCCACCAGCACCGGCAACGTCAGCTTTGCCAGCGCCTGCCGAACCGGGATCGACAACCGGATCACGACTCTGCCAACCCTTTCGCCTCTATCCGCTCATAGGACGCGTTTGCGTCACCGAGGGCAACGCGAGACCTCGAATAGCAGATCAATACATCGAGGTGAGCACGTTCCGCAGGCGCTTCATTTCCTCCAGCGCCCGCCCGGTGCCCAGCGCCACGCATTGCAGCGCATCCTCCGCCACCACCACCGGCAGCCCGGTCGCATCGCGCAGCACCTGGTCGAGCCGGAACAGCAGCGCCCCCCCGCCCGTCAGCACGATCCCCTTGTCGACGATATCCGCGGCCAGCTCCGGCGGCGTATTCTCCAGCGCCACCTTCACCGCCTCCACGATCGCCGTCACCGGCTCCAGCAGGCTCTCCGCAATCGCCCGCTGGCTCACCAGCACCTCGCGCGGCACGCCATTCATCAGGTCGCGCCCCTTCACCTCGCGATAGGGCCCTTCCTCGCTCTCGTACGGCGCCAAGGCCGCCCCGATATCCATCTTGATCCGCTCGGCCGAGCTCTCGCCAATCAGCAGGTTATGGTTGCGCCGGATATACGAAATGATCGCCTCATCCATCTTGTCGCCGCCCACCCGCACCGAACGCGAATAGACGATGCCGCCCAGCGAAATCACCGCCACCTCGGTGGTCCCGCCCCCGATATCCACCACCATCGAGCCCGACGGCTCCGTCACCGGCAGCCCGGCGCCGATCGCGGCCGCCATCGGCTCCTCGATCAGGAACACTTTGCGCGCCCCGGCACTCTCCGCGCTCTCCTGAATCGCCCGCCGCTCCACCGCGGTCGAGCCCGACGGCACACACACGATGATCATCGGCGAGGCAAAGCTCCGCCGGTTATGCACCTTGCGGATGAAATGCTTCATCATCTCCTCCGCCACCTCGAAATCGGCGATCACGCCGTCGCGCAGCGGCCGGATGGCCTGGATATTCCCCGGCGTGCGCCCGAGCATCTGCTTGGCCTCGTCGCCGACCGCCAGCACCTGCTTCTTGCCGCGCACATCGGCGATCGCCACCACGCTCGGCTCGTCGAGCACGATGCCGCGCCCCTTGACGTACACCAGCGTATTCGCGGTCCCGAGATCGATGGCCATGTCCGCCGACATGAACCCCAGCAAACGTGAGAACATCCAATAATCCTACCAAGCGCGGGGAGCCGCAGGGCTTAGCCCCCTCGGTGCGGCAGGGCAAGAGGAAGGCCGCGACAACGGCGCGGCCCTCCCTTGCGCGGCTCAGGCCGAAAGCGCTGCCGGCTCGGTCCGGGTCCGCTTCACCAGCAGCTTGTTGAGTGCATGCACGTAGGCTTTTGCCGAGGCGACGATGGTGTCGGTGTCCGAGCCCTGCCCGTCGACCATCTTGCCGCCCTCCTCGAGCCGCACCGTCACCTTCGCCTGGGCGTCCGTGCCGGTCGTCACCGCGCCTACGGAATAGAGCTGTAGGTGCGCCGCATGCGGGAAGATCGTCTGGATCGCCTTGAAGGTCGCGTCCACCGGCCCGTCGCCGGTCTCGGCCGCGGCGACCACCGTCCCGTCGACCTCGAGCTCCATCTCGGCGCGCGGCGGCGCCTTGGAGCCGGACCGCACGTCCAGCGAGACGAAGCGGATGCGCTCGTTGTCGCGGAATTCCTCGTCGACGAGGGCAGAGATATCTTCGTCGTAGACCACCTTTTTGCGGTCGGCGAGGTCTTTGAAGCGGCGGAAGGCGTCGTTCAGCTGGTTGTCGCCGATTTCGCCGTAGCCGAGGGTGCGCAGGTTGTCGCGGAAGGCGGCGCGGCCGGAGTGTTTGCCCATGACCAGGCTGGAGTTGTTCCAGCCGACGCTTTCGGGGGTCATGACTTCGTAGGTCGAGGCGTTTTTCAGCATGCCGTCCTGGTGGATGCCGGCTTCGTGGGCGAAGGCGTTGCGGCCAACGATGGCTTTGTTGGGCTGGACGTCGAACCCGGTGACGGCGGAGAGCAGCTTGGAGGTTTGCAGGATGCGTTCGGTGACGATGCGCGGGCGGCCGGGCACGGCGTCGGCGCGGGTGCGGATGGCCATGACGATTTCTTCGAGGGCGGCGTTGCCGGCGCGTTCGCCGATGCCGTTGATGGTGCACTCGATCTGACGGGCACCGGCGGCGACGGCGGCCAGGGTGTTGGCGACGGCGAGGCCGAGATCGTTATGGTTATGGGCTGAGAAGATGATGCTGTCGGCGCCGGGGACGCGTTCGCGAACCGCGGTGAAGACGCGGCGCATGTCTTCGGGCAGGGCGTAGCCGACGGTATCGGGGATGTTGATGGTGGTGGCGCCGGCCTTGATGGCGGCTTCGACGCAGCGGCAGAGGAAATCGATATCGGTGCGGAAGCCGTCTTCGGCGGACCACTCGACGTCATCGGTGTATTGGCGGGCGAGGGTGACGGCGTCGGTGGTGGCGGCGAGGACTTCCTCGGGCTCCATGCGCAGCTTGAACTTCATGTGCAGCGCGGAGGTGGCGATGAAGGTGTGGATGCGCTTGCGCTTGGCCGAGGCGATGGCTTCGCCGGCGCGGGTGATGTCGGCGCGGCCGGTGCGGGCGAGACCGCAGATGACGGGGCTGGTGTCGCGCTGGCCGATGGAGTCGGCGATGGCTTTGACGCTTTCGAAATCGCCGGGGGAGGCGATGGGAAAGCCGGCTTCCATGACGTCGACGCCGAGCTCCATCAGGGCTTCGGCCATGCGGATCTTCTCGTTGAGGTTCATGGAGAAGCCGGGCGACTGCTCGCCGTCGCGCAGGGTGGTGTCGAAGATGATGATGCGGTCGTCGTCCAGCTTGCCGAAGCTGGGATGGATGATGGTCATGAGTGGCGGTCCTCGATTTTATGGGTACGACTGGAGCCGGGGGGTGATCCCCTGAGCGAAGCCCGCGTCTAACCGCGGGGCGTCACGCCCAGGGGCGGCTAAGTCGAAGGAGGAGGTCCGCGCAGGCGGCGCCGCGCGCAAGGGCGCGTGCGAGGGAGCTCAGTCGGGGCGCGGTGCCGGACATGCGGGAAGGCTAGCGGCGCGGTTGGGATGATGCAAGCATTGTCGCTCGCATATCAGACCCAAGCTGGGAAACGCCCATGTCAAAATACAAAGTCGTTCTTTGCCGCGCCCTGCATCCCACGGCGATGGCCATGCTGGAGGCTCGTGATGATATCGAGCTGAAGGTGCTCACCACGGAGTTTCGCGGCCCGCCGATGACGAAGGAGCTGGCGGAGACTATCGGCGATGCCGATGGGATCATGGTGGGGCTCGAGAAGGTGCAGGCGGATCTGCTGGCGATCGCACCGAAGTTGCGGGTGATCAGCCGGTTCGGGGTGGGGTTCGATACGCTGGATATTCCCGGCTGCACGCGCAAGGGCGTGACGGTGGGGGTGGTGAATGGCGCCAACGACCTGTCGGTGGCGGAGCATGCGATGATGCTGATGCTCGCGGTGGCGCGGCGGACGGTGGAGTACGACGCCTCGGTGCGGGCGGGGACGTGGATGATCCAGCATGGGCGGCGGATGCATGAGCTGTCCGAGCGCAGCGTGCTGGTGATCGGGTATGGGCGGATCGGCACGCGGGTGGCGCGGCTGTGCACGGCGTTCGGCATGAAGGTGATGGTGCATGATCCGGTGTTTCCGCTGCCGCGGATCGCGGCGGATGGGCATACGCCGGTGGCCGCGGTGGACCTGATGGACGCGGTGGCGGAGGCGGATGTGGTGACGCTGCATTGCCCGCTGGAGGAGGCGACGCGGGCGATGGTGAATGCCGACTTCCTGAAGCGGATGAAGCGGACGGCATGGCTGATCAACACCGCTCGCGGGGGCCTGGTGGACGAGGCGGCGCTGGCGGCGGCGCTGGCGGATGGGACGATCGAGGCGGCGGGGGTGGACGTGCTGGTGACGGAGCCGCCAAATCCGGAGAATCCGTTGTTCAAGCTGCCGAATGTGGTGCTGGCGCCGCATAACGCGGCGGCGCCGCTGGAGTGCTACGCGAAGATGTCGCGGCGGGCGGCACTGAACCTGATCGAGTATTTCGATGGGAAGCTCGATCCGGGGTATTGCGTGAACCCGGAGGCGTTGGGGCGGAACGCACCCTGACGGACGCCATCACAGCATCGTAACTTGCCAAGGGAGGGGGATCGGAGAAACTACGCAACGACAAAGTGGCGTAGCGATCCCTTCGTGCAAGGAGACTGTCGATGACCCTCCGCAATGCGGCCTTGGCGGCCGTCGTCGTGTTCGCCTCGGGCGGACTGGCTGTGAGCCCGGCCTGGGCGGCACGGGCCGTCACGCTGCCGAGCGACCTCGATCTGTTCGCGACGACGGGCAGCGGCGGCCCGATCAATCCCGGCGTGCTGGTGGGCTTCAATCCGCAGCCTGATCCGCCAGGGTCACCGGTGCCGTTGCTTGATCTCACGGACCCCACGCATCCGAGCCTCAGCCTGACCGGCGTGGGCACCTACAGCATCCTGTTCGGCTTCAATGATGCCAGCGGGACGCCGTATCAGTTCACCCTGCCGACGGCGCCGCTGCAGGGCAACGCGGACGGGCATGCGAGCTACAGCTTCCTCGCCACCGCCGGCGATGGCTCGGTTTTCCAGATGTCCTTCGATCTCAGCGGGATCAACGGCGCGGCCGTCGGCTTCAATCCGCAGCCCGATCCGCCCGGCTTTGGCGGCAGCATCGTGGGGTTCAGCTTCCAGGGCGATCCGATGATGAGCTGGACGCTGGATAGCGGCACGCTGGATGGCAACGGCAATTTCTCGCCGAGCGGCGTGTTGTCGTTCGACCAGGTGCCGGAGCCCGCGACGATGATGCTGTTCGGCAGCGGCTTGCTGGCGCTTGGGATGGTCAGGCGGAAAGACTGAGTCCGCCGGCGTCGCGCGCGACGCCGGCGGAGGTCAGGGCTGGGCTCAGTTCTTGGTCTTGTCGACCAGCTTGTTCTTGGCGATCCACGGCATCATGGCGCGCAGCTTTTCGCCGACTTCCTCGATGGGGTGGGCGGCGTTGCGACGGCGGATGGCCTTGAAGCTGGCCTGGTTCACCTTGTTCTCCAGCATCCAGTCGCGGGCGAAGCGGCCGGACTGGATGTCGGCGAGGACGCGGCGCATTTCCTTCTTGGTCTCGTCGGTGATGATGCGCGGGCCGGTGACGTATTCGCCGTATTCGGCGGTGTTGGAGATCGAGTAGTTCATGTTGGCGATGCCGCCCTCGTAGATGAGGTCGACGATCAGCTTCACTTCGTGCAGGCACTCGAAATAGGCCATTTCCGGGGCGTAGCCGGCTTCGACCAAGGTTTCGTAGCCGCCGCGGATGAGCTCGACGAGACCGCCGCAGAGGACGACCTGTTCGCCGAAGAGGTCGGTTTCGCACTCTTCCTTGAACGTGGTTTCGATGACGCCGGCGCGGCCGCCGCCGATGGCCGAGGCGTAGGAGAGGCCGACCTCATGGGCGTTGCCCGAGGGGTTCTGGGCGATGGCGATGAGGCAGGGGACGCCGCCGCCGCGCTGGTATTCGCTGCGCACGGTGTGGCCGGGGCCCTTCGGCGCGATCATCAGGACGTCGATGTCGGGACGCGGGTCGATGAGGTTGAAGTGGACGTTGAGGCCGTGCGCGAAGGCGAGCGCGGTGCCCGGGCGCATGTTGGGGCCGAGGTCGTCGCGGTAGAGGTCGCCCTGGCCTTCGTCGGGGGTGAGGACCATGACGAAATCGGCCCATTTGGCGGCTTCGGCGGCGGTCATCACCTTGAGGCCGGCGGCTTCGGCCTTGGCCACCGCGGCCGAGCCCTTGCGCAGGCCGACGACGAGCTGGGTGCAGCCGCTGTCCTTGAGGTTGTTGGCATGGGCGTGGCCCTGGCTGCCGTAGCCGATGATCGCGACCTTCTTGGACTTGATCAGGTTCACGTCGGCGTCGCGGTCATAATAGACGCGCATGGGAAGTCTCCTTGTCTCTTCTCTTTGGGTAAGGCGGGTTTTAGATGATGCGGGTGCCGCGCGCGATAGCGGCGACGCCGGTGCGGGATACTTCGGCGAGGCCGAGCGGGCGCATCAGGTCGAGGAAGGCGTCGAGCTTGTCGGTATTCCCGGTCATCTCGAAGATGAAGCTTTCGATGGTGGCGTCGATGACGCGGGCGCGGAAGGCTTCGGCGAGGCGCAGCGCCTCGACGCGCTTTTCGCCGATGGCGATGATCTTGATCAGCGCCATTTCGCGGGCGATGTGCGGGCCTTCCTTGGAGAGGTCGGCGACGCGGTGGACGGGCACCAGGCGGTCGAGCTGGGCCTTGATCTGCTCGATCACCATTTCGGTGCCTGAGGTGACGATGTTGATGCGGCTGCGGTTGCGGCCGTCCTCGACCGGGGCGACGGTCAGGCTCTCGATGTTGTAGCCGCGGCCGGAGAAGAGGCCGACGACGCGGGCGAGGATGCCGGGCTCGTTTTCGACGAGGACGGAAATGGTCGCGCTGCGCAGGGAGGGTTCGGTGGGCATGGGTGGGTCTTCCGTGTGAGGGGGTCTGGCGCCGGTCGGGATGTCAGACCAGTACCATGCCCTCGTCGGTGATCCCGGCGGCGCGGGCGCCGTGGCCGGCGCCGAGGATCATTTCGTTGTGCGCGGCGCCCGAGGGGATCATCGGGAAGCAGTTTTCCTTCTGATCCACCGCGATGTCGCAGATGACGGTGCGGTCGAGCGCGATCATTTCGCGGATGACGTCATCGAGCTGGTCGACGCTGGTGGCGCGCAGGCCGACGCCGTGGAAGCTGTCGGCGAGCTTGACGAAGTCGGGGAGGGCGGCGGTGTAGCTTTCGGAATAGCGCGAGCCGTGCAGCAGTTCCTGCCACTGGCGGACCATGCCCATGTACTGGTTGTTCAGGATGAACACTTTCACCGGCAGGCGGTATTGCGAAAGCGTCGACATTTCCTGGATGTTCATGAGGATCGAGGCTTCGCCGGCGATGTCGATGACGAGCGCGTCGGGGTGGGCGATCTGCACGCCCATGGCGGCGGGGAGGCCGTAGCCCATGGTGCCCAAGCCACCGGAGGTCATCCAGTGGTTCGGCTGGTCGAAGCGAAAATACTGCGCCGCCCACATCTGGTGCTGGCCGACTTCGGTGGTGATGAAGGTTTCGCGGCCGGTTTCGCGGGTGAGCTCGTAGAGGCGCTGGACCGCGTATTGCGGCTTGATGATCGCGCCCTTGGTCATGTCCTGGTTGAACTTCAGGCACTCGATGCCGCGCCACTGCTCGATCTGGGTCCACCATTCGGCGATGGCGGCGCGGTCGGACTTCGCGCTGTCGGCGTCCCAGGCGGCGCTGAGGGCTTTGAGCGCGATGGCGGCGTCGGCGACGATCGGGACTTCGACGGGGACGTTCTTGTTGATCGAGGAGGGGTCGATGTCGATGTGGATCTTCTTGGAGTTCGGGCTGAAGGCGTTGAGGCGGCCGGTGACGCGGTCATCGAAGCGGGCGCCGACGTTGAGCATGACGTCGCAGCCGTGCATCACGAGGTTGGCCTCGTAGGTGCCGTGCATGCCGAGCATGCCGAGGAACTGCGGGTCGTTCGACGGGTAGGCGCCGAGGCCCATCAGCGTGCTGGTGCAGGGGAAGCCGGTCTTGCGGACGAATTCGATGAGGGCCGCGGTGGCGGCGTCGCCGGCGTTGATGACGCCGCCGCCGGTGTAGATGACCGGGCGCTTGGCGGATTTCAGCAGGGCGACGGCGCGGTGGATCTGCTCCATGTCCGGCTCGGTGCGCGGACGGTAGCTGCGATGCAGCGTGGTGGGGGCGGCGGTGTAGGGCGCCTTGTTGATCAGGATGTCCTTCGGCAGGTCGATGACGACCGGGCCGGGGCGGCCGGACTTGGCGACGTAGAACGCCTCGTGGACGACGCGGGCGAGATCCTCGCTGCGCTTGACGAGGTAGTTGTGCTTGGTGGCCGGGCGGGTGATACCGGTGGTGTCGGCTTCCTGGAAGGCGTCGTTGCCGATGAGGTGGGTGGGGACCTGGCCGGTGAGGCAGACGACGGGGATGCTGTCCATCAGGGCGTCGACGAGGCCGGTGACGGCGTTGGTGGCGCCGGGGCCGGAGGTGACGAGGACGCAGCCGACCTTGCCGGTGGAGCGGGCGTAGCCCTCGGCGGCATGGACGGCGGCCTGCTCGTGGCGGACGAGGATGTGGCGGATCGCGTTCTGGTTGAAGATCGCGTCGTAGATCGGCAGGACGGCGCCGCCGGGGTAGCCGAAAATGACCTCTACGCCCTGTTCCTTGAGCGCGCGGAGAAGGACTTCGGCGCCGGGCGCGAGGTCGGTCTCGGGGGCAGGGGCGGCGGGGGCGGTGTGTGTCTGGCTCATGGCGCGCACACCTATCCCTCGTGTTGCGCTGCGTCAACCCGGCGTTTGAATAAATGCGAAGATTTCGCGCCTTTCTCTTTCCGAAAATTGCTCCAGACCCGCGATTCGCGCATGGATTATATGCGTGCGGGCCTCCCCCGTCAGTTTGCGATGCCTGAACCAGGTTGCCTGGCGCTTGGTGTACTGGCCGGTGACCAGTTCGGCGCGGCGGGCGGCCTCGGCGAGGGTGATATCGCCGCGGATGTGGGCGGCGAGTTCGGGGACGCCGTGGGCGCGCATGGCGGGCAGGGCGGGGTCGAGATTTAGGGCGAGGAGGGATTGGACCTCGGCGAGGGCGCCTTCGGCGAGCATGGCGGAGAAGCGGCCGGCGATGGCGGCGCGGAGGGCTTCGCGCGGCGGGTCGAGGCGGATGGCGGAGAAGCGCCAGCTGGCGGGGTGGGCGCCCTCGCGCTGCCAGGCGACGAGGCCGCGGCCGGTGCCGCGCCAGACCTCCCAGGCACGGGCGACGCGCTGGCTGTCGGAGGGGCGGAGGCGGGCGGCGGTGGCCTGGTCGACCTTGGCGAGCGCGTCGTGCAGGCCCTTGGGGCCGTGCTCGGCGAGGAGCCAGCGGGCCTCGGCGCGGGCGGCCTCGCCGGGGTCGGGGATGTCGGCGATCCCGTCGGTGAGGCTCGCGAAATACATGCCGGTGCCGCCGCAGAGGATGGGCAGGCGGCCGGCGTCGCGGGCGGCGTCCATGGCGGCCAGCGCGGCGGCGCGCCACCAGGCGACGCTGCCGGCTTCGGCGGCGGGGCGGATGCCGTAGAGGGCGTGCGGCGCCTGGGCCTCCTCGGCTTCGGTGGGGCGGGCGGTGATGATGCGCAGCTCGCGGTAGACCTGCATGGAGTCGGCATTGATGACGACGCCGTTCAGGGCGCGGGCGAGGCCGAGGGCGAGGGCCGACTTGCCGCTGCAGGTCGGGCCGGCCACGATTAGGGCGTGGGGCAGGTCACTCATGACTTGCCGGCCGCCTCAAGCCGCCGCATACGGCACGCATGGCATATATCCTTACCCTCGCCGTCGACCGCGCAGCGGCCACGTTGTCCGATCCCATCATCGCGCGGGTGCGCGACGCCATCCAGGGCGCGGAGCCGGTTATCCTCTCTCCGGGGGAAGCCGTCGATATCGCCTGCCGGACGCCGCCGAGCGCGGAGCTGCTGGAATCCGTGTTTGGCGATGCGCGCATCGATGCGATCACCACGCCGAAGCGGAACCGGCGCAAGGGGCTGCTGATCGCGGATATGGACAGCACGATCGTGACCTCGGAAACGCTCGACGAAATCGCCGCCTATGCGGGGCTGAAGGACCAGATCGCGGCGATCACGCGGCAGTCGATGAACGGGGAGATCGATTTCTCCGAGGCGCTGCGCCGGCGCGTGGCGATGCTCAAGGGGCTCGGGCTCGACGCGCTGGAGAAGACCTGGGCGGCGACGCAGCTGATGCCGGGGGCGCGGGAGCTGGTGGCGACGATGCGGGCGCATAACGCGACGACGGCGCTGGTCTCGGGCGGGTTCACCTGGTTCACCGGGCGGGTGGCGGAGCTGGTGGGGTTCGATATCCATCGCGCCAATATCCTGCTCGACGATGGGGCGGCGCTGACCGGGCTGGTGGCCGAGCCGATCCTCGATCGCGACGCGAAGCTGGCGACGCTGCGGGAACTTGCCGCCGAGCGGAACCTGCAGCTGAGCGCGACACTCGCGGTGGGCGACGGGGCGAACGACCTGGCGATGCTGCGCGAGGCGGGGCTCGGAGTGGCGTTCCATGCCAAGCCGATCGTGGCCGCGGAGGCGCGGGCGCAGATCCGGCATTCGACGTTGCGGACGTTGCTGTTCGCGCAAGGGTATCGGGCGGATCAGTTCGTCGGGGAGTAAGGGGAAGGCAAGCTTAAGGCTCCGCCGGCCAAGGGCCCCGAGGCCCTTGGAACCCTTGAGTTCACGCGGCTGGGGGATCGTTCTTCAGCTGATAACTTCGTTCTTGGCGCCGCAGGCAATCGAGCGAGGCGACCGCGCCGAGGTTGGTGCGGTCGCATGGGATTGATGGGCTTCGCCAGTCTCCGCGGCGGGATCGTGGGATTTCAGCTGAAGGTCGGTTCCACAGCCGCTGATGTGGATGGGGTTCTCAGGGCCTCCAGGCCCTGAGCCGGCGGAGCCTTGCTTGCCTTCGTTTCTAGAGCGAGATTTTCAGCTTGTTGGCGATTTCGCCGATGATGCCGCGGCGGAAGGCGAGGACGCATAAGATGAAGATGCAGCCTTGGATGACGGTGACCCAGGCGCCGGCCTGGGCGAGGTAGTTTTCCATCGAGGTCAGCACGAGGGCGCCCATGACGGGGCCGAAGACGGTGCCGAGGCCGCCGAGGAGGGTGGTGAGGACGATTTCGCCGGACATGGCGTAGTGCACGTCGGTGAGGGTGGCGATGCCGAAGACGAGGGATTTGGTGCCGCCGGCGGCGCCGGCCAGCGCGCAGGAGATGATGAAGGCGACGAGTTTGTAGCTGTCGGTGCGGTAGCCCAGCGAGGTGGCGCGGGGTTCGTTTTCGCGGATGGCTTTGAGCACTTGGCCGAAGGGCGAGTGGATGGTGCGGTGGATGATGAGGAAGCCGGCGAGGAAGATGATGGCGACGACGACGTACATCGCCATGTCCGATTGCAGCGAGATCAGGCCGAAGAGTTTGCCGCGGGGGATCTGTTGGATGCCGTCTTCGCCGCCGGTGAAGGGGGCTTGCAGGCAGAAGAAGTAGTTCATCTGGGCGAGTGCCAGGGTGATCATGGCGAAGTAGATGCCTTGGCGGCGGATGGCGAGCCAGCCGAAGGCGGTTCCGAGGAGGCCGCCGGCGAGGGTGCCGAGGAGGATGGCGATTTCGGGGGAGACGCCCCAGGCCTTGGCGGCGTAGCCGGCCGCGTAGCCGCCCATGCCGAAATAGGCGGCGTGGCCGAAGCTGAGCAGGCCGACGTAGCCGATGAGCAGGTTGAAGGCGCAGGCGAAGAGGGCGAAGCAGAGCACCTTCATGAGGAAGACGGGGTAGAGGATGAAGGGTGCGGCGATGACGGCGATCGTCATCAGCGCGAAGGCGATGGCCTGCGGGCGGGAAAAACCGAGCATGTTACGCGTTCTTTCCGAACAGGCCGGCCGGTCGGACCAGCAGGACGATGACCATGACGACGAAGATGACGGTGGCGGACCCTTGCGGGTAGAACACCTTGGTCAGCCCTTCGATGATGCCGAGGCCGAAGCCGGTGATGATCGAGCCGAGGATCGAGCCCATGCCGCCGATGACGACGACGGCGAAGACGACGATGATGAAGTTGGCGCCCATGTTGGGGTTCACCGAGTAGATCGGTGCGGCGAGCACGCCGGCGAAGGCGGCCAGCGCCACGCCGCCGGCGTAGGTCAGCGTGATCATACGGGGCACGTTGATGCCGAAGGCCTGCACGAGGGGGGCGTTTTCAGTGGCGGCGCGGAGCATGGCGCCGATCTTGGTTTTCTCGATGATGAGCCAGGTGATGAGGCACATGACCGCAGAGGCGACGACGACCCAGGCGCGGTAGTTGGGCAGGAACATGAAGCCGACGTTGGTGGCGCCCTGGAGGGCGGCGGGGATGCGGTAGGGCATGCCCGAGGAGCCGAACTGGTTGCGGGCGAGGCCTTCGATGACGAGGGCGAGGCCGAAGGTGAGCAGCAGGCCGTAGAGGTGGTCGAGTTTATAGAGGCGGGCGATCAGGGTTTTCTCGAGCAGGATGCCGAAGGCGCCGACGATGAGGGGCGCCAGGATCAGCGCCACCCAGTAGTTGATGCCGAAGAATTCCAGCAGCCCCCAGGCCACGAAGGCTCCCAGCATGAACAACGCGCCGTGCGCGAAGTTCACGATGTTCAGCATGCCGAAGATGACGGCGAGGCCGAGCGAGAGGAGCGCGTAGAAGGCGCCATTGATGAGGCCGAGCAGAAGCTGGCCGAACATCAGGGGCGCCGGATAGCCGAGGATCATGAACATGGGGGCTGCCGGAGGTCGCTGATCAGGACTTCAGGAAATAGCAGGTGCTCTGCGAGAGCGGCTTGTAGGCGTCCTCACCGGACGTGGTCTGTAGCAGGTTGTAGTAGTCCCACGGCCCCTTGCTCTCGCTCTGCTTCTTCACGCCGAACAGATAGGCCGGGAATAGGCCACGGCCGTCCTTGCGGATGCTGCCCTGGTAGCAGTCGTCATTCACCGGCATCGCTTTCATCCGGTCGGCTATGGCGGTGCCGTTCGCCTTCGCCGCGGGCAGACCCATGTCGTTGACCGCCTTGAGGAAGTGCAGGACCGCCGAATAGTTCCCCGCGTGGATCATGTTCGGGTAGTTCTTCGGCGAACGCGGCAGGAAGCGTTTAGTAAACGCGCGCGTCTTGTCATTCATGTCCCAATAGAAGCTCTCGGTCAGAACCAGACCGCTTGCGACTTCGAGGCCGAGGGCATGCACGTCGGTGATGAACATCAGCAGCGGTGCAATGCGCATCTTATCGCTGATACCGAACTCATGCGCCTGCTTGACCGAGTTCACCGTGTCGCCGCCGGCGTTGGCCAGTCCAAGAACCTTGGCGCCAGAGGCCTGCGCCTGCAGCAGAAACGACGAGTAGTCCGTTGTACCCGGGAAGGGATAGGCGACCGATCCCATCACTTTGCCGCCGGCGCCCTGGACCATGGCGGTGGTGTCGGTCTGGAGTTGCTTGCCGAAGGCGTAGTCGGCGGTGATGAAGAACCAGCTATCGCCGCCCGACTTCACCGTGGCCCCGCCAGTCGACTTGGCCAGCATATAGGTATCGTAGGTGTAGTGGATCAGGCTCGGCGCGCAGGAGGAGTTGGTCAACTCGACGGTGGCGGCGCCGATGTTAATATGCAGCTTGTTCTTCGCCTTGGCGACGCCCGCCACTGCGAGGCCGACCGAGGATGTGGGAACGTCCATGATGACATCGACGCCGTCGCGGTCATACCACTGTCCTGCGATCGAGGCGCCGAGGTCGGGCTTGTTCTGGTGGTCGGCGCTGAGGACCTCAACCTTGAAGCCCTTGGAAGCGAACTCCGCTACGGCCAGTTCGACACCGGCGACCGACGACAAGCCGCCCGTGTCCCGATAGGGGCCGGACATATCGTTGAGCACGCCGATCTTGATGACATTGTCGTCGGCGCGGGCGCGACGGCCAGCGACCGGAAGGGCAGGGGCGGCTGCGGCAGTACCGAGCAGGCTGCGGCGGGATAGTGTCATGAGGGTCACTCCAAAAGGTTCAGGCTTTGATGAACGGGCAGCCGCCTTGAGCGAGGGGGCGGAACGCCTCTTCGGCCGGGGTGGTTGCGATCAGCTTGTAGTAGTCCCAGGGAGCGGTGCTCTCCGAGGGCTTCTTGACCTCGAAGAGGTAGGATGGATGAAGCTTGCGGCCATCGGCGCGGATCGTGCCCTTGCCGAAGCAGTCATCTTCGGTGGGCATCGCCTTCATGCGGTTGATGGTGGCGACGCCGTCCTTCTTCGCCTCTGCCGCGCCCATCGCATTGGCGGTCTTGAGATAGTGCAGCACCGATGAGTAGGTCCCAGCCTGTGCCATCGTGGGGCGGCGGTTGGGAACGCGGGCCTTGAGCCGCTCTGAGAAGGCGCGGCTGCCGGCGTTGAGATCCCAGTAAAAGCTCTCGGTGAGCAACAGCCCCTGGCAGGCTTCCAGACCGAGGGCATGCACGTCGGTGAGAAACACCAGCAGGCCGCCGAGCTTTTGCTTGATGCCGAATTCCTTGGCCTGCTTGATACAGTTCACCGTGTCGGAGCCGGCATTGGCGAGACCGATCACCTTGGCGCCGCTCGCCTGCGCCTGGAGCAGATATGAGGAAAAGTCTGTAGTGCCGGGGAAGGGGGTCCGCACGCCGCCGAGCACCTTGCCACCAGCGGCCTCGACGAAGCCAGTGGTGTCGCGGGTGAGCGCGTGACCGAACGCATAGTCGGCGGTAATGAAAAACCAGGTGTCTCCGCCCGCCTTGGCCATCGCGCCGCCCGTGGAGCGGGCAAGCATGTAGGTGTCGTACACCCAGTGGATGGTGTTCGGCGTGCAGGCGGTGCCGGTGAGGTCCGACGTGGCCGGGCCGCAGGGCAGGTAGACCTTGTTCTTCTCCTTGGCGACCCCTGCCACCGCGAGGCTAACGCCGGAATTGGCAACCTCGGCGATGACGTCAACGCCGCCCTGGTCACACCACTGCCGTGCTATATTGGCGCCGACGTCGGGCTTGTTCTGATGGTCGGCCGAGACGAGTTCGACCTTAAAGCCCTGAGCGGAAAACTCGTCGATCGCCATCTGGGCGGCGGCAATGGCGGTGGGGCCCGCTAGATCCTGGTAGGGGCCAGAGAGGTCGGTCAGCACGCCGACCTTGAGCGTCGTTGCTTGCGCAAATGCGGCAGCGGGAAACGACGCTGCGGCGGCAGTGCCGAGCAGTGAACGGCGGGTGAACTTCATCGTCAGTCTCCTCTGATGCGCCGGTCTGCGCCGGCTGCTTGTTGCGGGTCAGACGCCGAGATAATCGTGCAACTTGTCCATGTTCGCGGACAACTCGGCATTCGGGATCATGTCCACCACACGGCCATGTTCCATCACATAGTGCCGGTCGGCCACAGTCGCAGCGAAACGAAAATTCTGCTCGACCAAGAGCACGGTGAAGCCACGCTGCTTGATCTCCCGAATGGTTCGGCCGATCTGCTGCACGATCACCGGTGCAAGCCCCTCGGTTGGTTCGTCGAGCAGCAGCAGCTTCGCGCCAGTGCGCAGAATCCGGGCGATTGCCAACATCTGCTGCTCGCCACCCGACAGCTTGGTCCCTTGGCTGCGCGCTCGCTCCTTGAGATTCGGGAAGAGCGTGTAGATCGTCTCCAGATCGAGCCCGCCGGGTGCGATCGGCGGGGGCAGCATAAGGTTTTCGGTCACGTCCAATGACGAGAAAATGCCGCGCTCCTCGGGGCAAATCGCGATGCCGGCGCAAGCGATCAGATCCGAGCGCATGTCGATGGTCTCGGTGCCCTTAAAGGCGATCTTGCCCTCGCGGCGGGGTACCAGGCCCATGATGCTCTTCATGGTCGTGGTCTTGCCGGCGCCGTTGCGGCCCAGCAGCGTCACCACCTCGCCTTCGTGCACGTCGAGGTCGACGCCATGCAGGATATGGCTCTCGCCATACCAGCTGTTCAGGTTCCTGATTTCAAGCATCGGCAGACCCCAGGTAGGCGGCGACGACATCCGGATTCTTTGACACCGCAGCGTAGTCGCCCTCGGCCAAGATCTGCCCGCGCGCCAGCACCGTGATGGTGTCGCACAAACCCTCCACGACCGAGAGGTTGTGCTCGACCATCAAGATGGTTCGTCCCGTGCGGATGCGCCGGATGAGCGCGACAATCCGCTCCACATCCTCATGCGTCATCCCCGCTGTCGGCTCGTCGAGCAGCATCATCTCAGGGTCGAGCGCAAGCGTGGTAGCGATTTCCAACGCGCGCTTGCGTCCGTACGGCAGCTCGACCGCCGGCGTATCGACATATTCTGACAGACCGACATCCTCTAGCAGGGCCCGCGCACGGTCATCATAAACGTGCAGCACCTCGTCGGAGCGCCAGAAGTCAAAACTGCCGCCACGCGCCCGCTGCAAGGCCACCCGTACGTTTTCGAGCGCAGTGAGATGGCTGAACACCGCCGAAATCTGAAAGCTGCGGATCAACCCCAGCCGCGCGATATCGGCAGGCTTCAGCGACGTGATATCCCGGCCCTTGAACGAGATCTGCCCACGGCTCGGCTGCAGGAACTTGGTCAGCAGGTTGAAGCATGTCGTTTTACCAGCGCCGTTGGGCCCGATCAGCGCATGGATCGTCCCGGTCCGTACGGTCAGGTTGACGTCATTGACGGCAACAAACCCCCGAAACTCCTTCGTCAGCCCTGTCGTAGCCAGGATGGTGTCTGACACCCCGGACATCTCCCCGCATATTTTTCACTATGGCCGGTCATTTGCATATCGCGGAGGGCGGCGCAAGTTTGTTCCATCGCGGCGCATGTCATTGGATCACTTTGCCTTCCGTGTTCCCCGCTTCCCGGCTAAGAGGGTAATCCCGCCGTCACGTTCCGGCAATGTTGCCTGGTCTAGGTCTGCGGAGGTGACGAAGTATTTCATGCGCGGGCTGCTGCGGTTCCTTCTCAGCGCGTCCCTGTCCGCCTGTGCGGTCGGCCCCGACTACGTGCGTCCTGATGCGGAGATCCCCGGCGCCTATCGTGCTAGCACCACGCCGGCGAACTGGCCTTCGCCCACATGGTGGCACGGTTTCGCCTCGCCGGATCTCGATGCGCTGATTGCGACCGCACGCGCCGGCAACTTCGACCTTCAGGCCGCCGCCGCCCGCATCCGCCAGGCCGACGCCCAACTCGTTATCGCCGGCGCCGCCTTGCTCCCCGCCGCGACGGCCAGCGCATCGGACCAGTGGAGCCGCACCTCGCTGCGCCGTTCGGCTGGTGCCGTGGGCCGAGCGACTGAGACCCGGACTTTTCAGTTTGGCCCTTCCGCTAGTTGGGAACTCGACCTTTGGGGCCGTGTGAAAGCCGGCCGCGATGGCGCCGCCGCCACCGCGCTCGCCTCCCGCTTCGACGCCGACGCAGTTGCCTTGACCGTCGTCACTGCCGTTGCCAGCACCTGGTTCCAGGCCCTTGCCCTGCAGGACCGGGTCGACATCGCACGCAACAACCTCGATGATGCCGAGCAGGTCCTCCGTGCCATCCAGGCCCGCGCCGCCGCTGGCACCGCCTCCTTGCTCGATGTCTCCCAGCAATCCGCCCTCGTTGCCAATGTGCGCGCTCAGATCCCCAGTCTACGCAGCCAGCTCGAGCAACAGGTCACCGCTCTTGGCCTTCTCCTCGGCCGTCCCCCCTCATCAATTACTGTGCGTCCTGGGACACTCACCGCCCTCGCACTGCCGGATATCTCGCCCGGGCTGCCCTCAGCGCTCCTTGCCCGTCGTCCGGATATCGCCGCCGCCGAGGCCCGGCTGCGCACTGCCAATGCCAATATCCGCGTCGCCCGCGCCGCCTATTTCCCCACTGTCTCGCTCACCAGTTCGGCGGGATGGCAGAGCCTCGCGCTCGGCTCCCTGTTCGGCCCCGGCAGCGCCTTCGCCAATGCCGCCGCCACGGCCAGCCTGCCGATCTTCGAGAACGGCCGCATCTCCGCGCAGGTCGCCTATAATGAGGCGCTCTACGACGAGCTGGTGGCCACTTACCGCAGCATCATTGTGCAGGCCTTCACCGACGTCGAGAACGGCACGCGTGCCTATCAGTTTGCCACAGAGCAGGAGGACCTGGTGCGCCAGGCCGTCGCCGTCGCCCACCAGGCAGCCGACATCGCCCGCGAGCAGGTCCGCGCCGGCACCTCAGACGTGGTGACCGCTCTACAGACGCAGACGACGCTCTTCAACGACCTCGATCTGCTGGCCCAGGTCCGCCTTGCCCGCTTCCAGGCGCTGCTCTCCCTCTACAAGGCCCTGGGCGGTGGGTGGGCGCACGACGATATCGAATCCCCCACCGTCCGCCTCTTTCAGGGTGTGCTATGACGCCTGTCCATCGGTTCCGGATCTGACATGCGCCGCGTCATTCTTCTTGGCCTCGTGCTGCTTGCTGCCGCCGGCGGGGCTTACTGGTGGGTCTATCTCAGACCGCCCATCACCGATCTTTCCGCTGCCCGCGGCCGCCGCGGTGGCGATGCTGTTTCCGTCGTCGCCGCCATCGCCGAAACCCGCGACGTCCCCGTCTATCTCGACGGCCTCGGCACCGTGCAGGCCTCTGCCCTGGTCACCGTCAAACCCATGGTCGACGGCCCGCTGCTCGAGGTGCGTTTCCGGGAAGGGCAGGACGTCAAAGCCGGCGACCTGCTCGCCCGCATTGACCCGCGCACCTATCAGGCCACGCTCGATCAAGCCGCCGCTAAGATGCGGCAGGACGAGGCCAATCTGGCCAATGCCCGGCTCGACCTCGCCCGCTATCAGAAACTGGCCGCCACGGCCTACACCTCCGCTCAGCAGGCCGACACACAGAAGGCCCTCGTCGCCCAGCTCGAAGCCCAGGTTGCGCAAGACCAGGCCATCGTCGACAACGCTCGCACACAGCTCGGTTACACCTCGGTCACAGCCCCGGTCGACGGCCGCGTCGGAATCCGTCTCGTCGATGCGGGAAACATCGTCCATGCCAGCGATCCTACTGGCCTGCTCGTCATCACCACGCTGCGGCCGATTTCCGTGCTCTTCACGCTGCCGCAGCAGAGCTTGCCCGCCATCGCCAACGCCATGGCAGGCGGTGCTGCGCCAGAAGTGATCGCACTGCCGCAGGAAGCCGCCGGCGACACCGTGCGCCGCCCCCTCGATCGCGGGCAGCTCACCGTCGTCGACAACCAAGTCGATCCCGCCACCGGAACGATCAAGCTGAAGGCGAGCTTCCCCAACCAGGACCTCAAGCTCTGGCCGGGCGCCTTCGTCACCATCCGCCTGCGGGTCGAGACGCTGCGCGCCGCCGTCACGGTCCCGCCGGTGGCGGTGCAGCGCGGCCCGCGTGGCCCCTATGTCTTCGTGCTGACCGACAACAGCACCGTTGCTCGCCGCCAGGTCACCGTCCGCCATGAGGACTTGGCCGCCGCGGTCATCGCGGACGGCCTGGCCGCCGGCGAGCGTGTCGTGGTCGACGGTGCTGCCCGCCTATCCGACGGTGCCCGTATCGCCGTACTCGAACCCGTCGACGCCAAGCCCGAGACCCCCGTCACCAGCCGCCCGGCAGGGCCACCAGGCCAGCGCGGCCGCCGCCCGGGCGCGCCGGGGTGAACATCTCCGCGCCGTTCATCGCACGACCCATTGCGACCTCGCTGCTCGCGATCGCCGTTATGCTCGGCGGCATTCTCGGCTACCGTGCCCTCCCTGTCGCAGCGTTGCCGCAGGTCGACTTCCCCACCATCCAGGTCACCACCCAGCTTCCCGGCGCCAACCCCGATACTGTCGCCACCCTGATAACCGCCTCGCTCGAGCGTCAGTTCGGCCAGATCCAGGGACTCTCGACCATGACCTCCACCTCGTCGGAGGGCACCAGTCAGATCACCCTGCAGTTCTCGCTCAACCGCAGCATTGAAAGCGCCGCCCAGGACGTTCAGGCCGCCATCAACGCCGCCGCCGGAACCCTGCCGGTCACGTTGCCGTATCCGCCCGTCTACTCGAAGGTGAACCCCGCCGACGCCCCGATCCTCACCCTGGTGCTGATGAGTGAGAACGTCACGCTCGATCGTGTGAGCGATGCCGCCGACACCCTGCTGCAGCCGAAGCTCGCGGAGATCGACGGTGTCGGCCGCGTCACGGTACAGGGTCAGATGCGCCCTGCCGTGCGCGTGCGCGTCGATCCCGCCCGCGTCGCCGCCTATGGGCTATCGATGGAGGATGTCCGTCTTGCAATCGCGGCGGCCAACGTCAACGGCGCCAAGGGCGGCTTCGATGGTCCGCGTCAGGCTATTTCGCTCGGCGCTAACGACCAGATCACCAGCCCCGAAGCCTACCGAACCCTCGTCGTTGCCTGGCGCAACGGTGCGCCCATCCGTCTCTCCGATCTCGGCGACGTTGTCGGCGGCTTGGAGAACGTCCGCGCCGCGGCCTCCTACCAGGGCCGCCCCGCCGTGGTGCTCGATGTCCAGCGCCAGCCCGGCGCCAACATTGTCGCTACTGTTGATCATCTCCGCAGCGAGCTCCCCCGCCTGCGCGCCGCTCTGCCGGCCGCGGTCGAGATGGCTATAGTCGCCGACCGCACCGAAACCATCCGCGCCTCCGTGCGCGACGTCGAGGCTACGCTAATCCTCTCGGTCATGCTGGTCATCGGTGTGATCTACCTTTTCCTGCACTCCTGGCGCGCGACCATCATCCCCGCTGTCGCCCTGCCGCTCTCCCTAGTTGGAACCTTCGCGGTCATGGCGCTCGCCGGCTACGGGCTCGACAACCTCTCGCTGATGGCCCTCACGGTCGCCACCGGCTTCGTCGTCGACGACGCCATCGTCATGATCGAGAACGTCGTGCGCTACCTCGAGGAGGGCGAAACCCCGCTCGCCGCCGCCTACAAGGGCGCCGAGCAGATCGGCTTCACCATCGTCTCGCTTACCGTCTCGCTGATCGCCGTATTCATCCCCCTGCTATTCATGACCGGCGTTGTCGGCCGCTTGTTCAGCGAGTTTGCGGTTGTCCTCTCGGTCTCCGTCATCGTCTCGGCCGTGGTGTCGCTGACGGTCACGCCCATGATGTGCGGTCGGCTACTCAAAGGCGGCACTGCCGCACCCGGCCTCGTCGCCCGGCTCGGCGAGCGCGGCTTCAACGCCATGCTCGGCGTCTACCGCCACACGCTCAACTGGTCGCTGCGCCACGAAACCACGATGCTAATCACAGCGGCCGCCACTCTGATCGGCACCGTTTGGCTGTACGTGGCCGTGCCCAAGGGGTTCCTACCCATCCAGGATACCGGCGTCATCGTCGCAGTGACCGAGGGAGAGCAGTCTGTCTCCATCCCCCGGTTGGCCGCTCTCCAGGAACGCGCCGCCGCGATCATCCGCACCGATCACGACGTCACCGGGGTGATCTCGTTCGTCGGCGTCGGCACAATCAACCCGACTCCCAATTCCGGCCGCCTCGCCATCACCCTGAAGCCGCGCGACCAGCGTCGCGACAGCGCCGCCGAAATCGCCCGCCGCCTGACCGCAGCGCTCTCCACCCTGCCTGGCCTCTCCATTTTCATGCAACCGGTGCAGGATATCCAGATCGGCACCCGCATCAGCCGCACCCAGTTCCAGTACACCCTGGTCGACACCGACGTCACCGAACTCAACCGCTGGGCCCCCGGGCTTGTCGAGCGCCTGCGCGGCCTCCCGGTTCTCGCCGACGTGACCTCCGACCAGCAGGATTCCGGCTTCCGTAGCTACATCCAGGTCGACCGCGACGCCGCAATGCGCCTCGGGGTTACCATGCAGGAAGTGCAGGACGTCCTCTACGACGCCTTCGGCCAGCGCCAGATCTCCACGATCTTCGCCCAGGCCAACCAATATCGCGTCGTCCTGGAAGCCAATCCCTCCTGGATCGCCAACCCCAACGCGCTGTTGCAGTTGCGCGTGCCCGGGGTCGGTGGTGCCCAGGTACCGCTAGCCGCCATCGCGACCCTGCATCGCATCACCGCGCCACTTGCGGTCACCCATGAGGCGCAGTTCCCCTCCGTCACCATCAGCTTCAATCTCGCCAAAGGGGCGGCGCTCGGCGACGCGGTCGCCGCGATCGCCGGCGCCGAACAGGCGATCGGCATGCCTGCCACCATTTCCGGAAGCTATGCCGGCGACGCCGCTGAGTTCCAGCGCTCACTCGCCTCCGAGCCCTGGCTCATCCTCGCGGCCGTGGTGGTGATCTACATCGTCCTCGGAGTTCTCTACGAAAGTGCCATTCACCCGGTGACGATCCTCTCGACGCTGCCCTCGGCCGGCATCGGCGCCCTGCTCGCGCTCATATTCGTCGGTCAGGACCTCTCGCTTGTCGCCCTCGTTGGCATCGTGTTGCTGATGGGTATCGTCAAGAAAAACGCGATCATGATGATTGACTTCGCCATCGAGGCCGAGCGTGAGCGCAACCTCACCCCCGAGGCCGCTATCCACGAAGCCTGTCTGCTCCGTTTCCGCCCAATCATGATGACCACCATGGCCGCCCTCCTCGGCGCCCTGCCCCTGGTTTTCGAAAGCGGCACTGGCTCCGAACTGCGCTTCCCCCTTGGCGTCACCATCGTCGGTGGTCTGGCCCTGAGTCAGCTCCTCACACTCTACACCACACCCGCGATCTACCTCGCCTTCGAGCGCCTGCGCCTGCGATGGTGGGGCGCGGCCCAAGCCCCGGCCGAGTAACCGATGGATATCTCGGGCCCCTTCATCCGCCGCCCCGTCGCCACCATCCTGCTCTCGCTTGGCCTGCTGATCGCCGGCGCCGTCGCCTATCGTTTCCTGCCGATGGCGCCGCTCCCCTCGGTTGATATCCCCACCATCGTCGTCTTCGCCAGCCGCCCCGGCGCCGACCCCGAGACGGTCGCGAACTCGCTCGCTGCCCCACTCGAGCGCCGCCTCGGCGAGATCCCCGGCGTCACAGAAATCACCTCGACATCCGCCGTTGGCGCCACCTCCATCGTCGTTCAGTTCGACCTCAGCCGGCAGATCGAATCCGCCGCTCACGATGTCCAGGCGGCCATCAACGCCGCCATTGCCGATCTCCCCGGCGATCTCCCGCTGCGTCCCTATTTCCGCAAGTTCAATCCCGCGGAAACGCCGATCTTGACGATTGCGCTGACCTCCGAAACCCTCTCCATGGGGCAGGTTTACGACGCCGCCGACAGCGTCCTCGCCCAGCGCCTCTCCCAAGTCGAAGGCGTCGCCAACGTCGTCGTCAATGGCGCTGAAAAGCCCGCCGTCCGCATTCAGCTCGATCCTGCCGCGCTCGCCAATGCCGGCCTCTCGGCCCAGGACGTCTACACCTCGATCCGCGCCAACAACGTCAACGGCCCCACCGGCAGCTTCCAAGGCGCAGAGCGGGCCGAAACCATCGGCATAAACGGGCAGCTCTCGAGCGCCGCCGAATATCGCCCCCTTGTCATCAAAACGGTGAACGGCGCCGTTGTCCGTCTCGAGAGCCTCGCTACTGTCGTCGATGGTGTCGCCAATATCCGTCTTGCCGCCACATTTGATGGCAAGCCGGCGATCCTGCTGACGATCACCAAGGCCGCCGGCGCCAACGTGATCGAGACCGTCGACAACGTGCGCGCTGTCCTGCCGCTCCTGCAAAGCTGGATGCCGCCGGACATCACGCTCACCATCCTCTCCGACCGTACCACCACGATCCGCGCCAGCGTCAACGACGTGCAGGTCTCGCTCCTGATCTCCGTTGTCCTCGTCCTTCTCGTCGTCCTCCTATTCATGCGCCGTCTGGTCCCCACCGTGGCCGCGGCTGTGACCGTCCCCCTGTCCATCGCCGGCACGCTCGCCGCCATCTGGTTCTGCGGCTACTCGCTCAACAACTTCACGCTCATGGCGTTGACTATCGCCGTCGGCTTCGTGGTCGACGACGCCATCGTCATGATCGAGAACATCGTCCGTCACATGGAGCAGGGAAAGACGGCGATGCGCGCCGCCTTCGAAGGCTCGCGCCAGATCGGCTTCACCGTTGTCTCGATCAGCATTTCCCTGGTCGCCGTCTTTATTCCCGTCACGTTCATGGGCGGCGTGATGGGTCGCCTTTTTCATGAGTTCGCCGTCACTTTGTCGCTGGCGATTGTCGTCTCTGCCGCCGTCTCACTGACCCTCACCCCGATGATCTGCGGCCGCTTCATGCGCCCCCCGACGGCCGCAGCAGGGCAGGGGGTCTGGGCTCGCATCGACCGCGCCATCGACCATGAATTTACCCTGCTCCTGGGTGTCTACATACGGAGCCTCGACTGGGCGTTGCGCCATCGCGTCATCATGGGCCTCTCCATTCTCGCAACCATCGGCACCACGGTCTGGCTCTACGTCATCACCCCCAAGGGCTTTCTGCCCACCCAGGATACCGGCCTCGTCTGGGGTGGCACGCTGGCCGATCCGTCAATTTCGTTTGCCGCCATGATGGACCGCCAGCGCCAGGCGGTGGACATTGTCCGCGCCGATCCCGCCGTTGCCGGTGTTGGCTCGGTCATCGGTGTCACGTCCGGCTGGTCATCGCTCAATCGCGGCCAACTGACCATCAGCCTGAGGCCGCTGGCGCAGCGCAAGATCTCTTCGGAAGCCGTTATCGCCCGGCTTCGTCCGCAGCTTGCGAGGATCGGCGGTCTGCAAACCTTCCTGTTTTCCGCCCAGGAGCTGCGCGGTGGTGGTCGCCAGGGCGGCTCCACCCAGTTCGTCCTCGTCGATCCCGACCTCGCCGAACTGCGCGAGTGGAACCAGAAACTCGTCGATCGCCTGAGAGAGATTCCCGAACTCGCCGACGTCAATTCAGACCAGGACCGCGCCGGCCCGCAGGCCAACATCGTCATCGACCGCGTCGCTGCCGCCCGTCTCGGCGTATCCGTAGCTGCCATCGACAACGCGCTGAACAACGCCTTCGCCCAGCGCCAGGCGTCCACCATCTACAGCGAGCGCAACCAATACCGCGTTGTCCTCGAAGCGGACCCACGCTTGCAGGCGGATCCCGCGCGGCTCGACCGCATCTTCGTCGGCGCCACCGGGGGCCGCCAAGTACCGCTCGGTACAGTCGTGAAAGTTGTGCGCGATACGGCCCCGCTCGCCGTTCGCCATCAGGGGCAGTATCCCGCCGTCACCATCACCTTCAATGTCCGCGAAGGTTTTGCAATGGGCGAGGCGCTGGCGATCGTCCAGCAGGCAGCCGATGACCTGCGTATGCCAGAGACCGTGCGGACTCAGTTCGGCGGCAACGCTCGCTTTCTGACGGACAGTCTCTCCTCCCAACCGCTGCTGATCGCAGCAGCGCTGCTTGCAATCTATATTGTCCTCGGCGTGCTCTACGAAAGTCTGCGCCAGCCGCTGACGATCGTCTCGACCCTGCCTTCCGCCGGCCTCGGCGCTCTGCTCGCCCTGCAGATCGGCCAGCTCGACCTTTCGATCATGGCCATTATCGGCATCCTGTTGCTCATGGGCATCGTCAAGAAGAACGCGATCATGATGGTCGACTTCGCGCTGGAGGAAGAGCGCCTGAACGGCCGCGAGCCGGTCGACGCTATCCGCGCGGCTTGTCTCGAGCGCTTCCGGCCGATTCTCATGACAACGATGGCCGCCCTGCTCGGCGCCCTGCCGTTGGCGCTTTCCTTCGGCACCGGCTCCGAACTCCGCCGCCCTCTGGGCATCGCCATTATTGGCGGTCTTGTCGTCTCCCAGATCCTGACCCTCTACAGCACGCCGATCATCTACCTTGCCTTGCAGCGCCGGCCGCGCCTTGCTCTCGCCGCGGCCGAATGAATCGTGGCGGATGACTTGCCGGATCGGTCCTGCGTCGCCACTTAATTTTCCTATCTCATCGCCGGCGCCCGCCGCGTGAGGCAACGCCATCAGCGAGTAGCCATGAACGAGCTCACCCCCACGCAGCCGCCGGTGTCTGACCGTATCCGCGCGCGCATCAAAAAGGCGCGGCAGCGTTTCAACGCGAACGACAACATCTCCGCCTTCATCGAACCCGGCGAACTCGATCACCTCCTCGATGAAGTCGCTGGCAAGATGCAGGGCGTGCTCGAAAGCCTGGTGATCGACACCGAGACCGATCACAACACGCAGGAAACCGCGCGCCGGGTCGCCAAGATGTATCTCACCGAGGTTTTTCGCGGGCGATACGCGCCACAGCCGCCTGTCACCGAATTCCCGAACGCCTCGTTCCTCAACGAGCTGATGATCGTCGGCCCCATCACCATCCGCAGCGCCTGCAGCCACCATTTCTGCCCGATCATGGGCCGGCTGTGGATCGGCTTGATGCCCAACGAGCACTCCAACCTCATCGGCCTGTCGAAATACGCCCGCCTTGCCGAATGGGTCATGAGCCGGCCGCAGATCCAGGAAGAAGCCATCAGCCAGCTCGCCGAACTGCTGATGAACAAGGTGACGCCCGACGGCCTCGCGGTGGTCATGGAAGCCGACCACTTCTGCATGCATTGGCGCGGGGTCAAAGACTCCGGCGCCAAGATGGTCAACAGCGTCATGCGTGGCTCTTTTCTCAAGAACGCCGCACTTCGCCGCGAATTTCTCTCACTCATCAATTTGAAGGACTGAGGCCGCCATGCTCGTCCGCTGTCTCTACGCCAGCCGCGCCGCCGCCCCGCTCGACTCCGCGCGGGTCGAGGCCATCGTCGAACAATCCCACCGCAACAACCCGCCACGTGGCATCACCGGTCTGCTATGCTTCGTCGACGACGTGTTCGTCCAGGTCCTCGAAGGCGGGCGCGCCGAGGTGGCCGACCTGTTCAACATCATCATCCGCGATGACCGCCACCACTCCGTACGGATTCTCAACTACGTCGAAATCCCCGAACGGCGCTTCGGGCACTGGAACATGGGCCAGGTCAACATGGCACGGGTGAACACCGCCCTGCTGCTGAAATACTCGGCCAAACCCGTGCTCGACCCCTTCTCCGCCTCGGCGACTGCGACAATGGCGCTGCTCGATGAGCTCGTGGCGACTGGGTCGATTGTGAACCGGGGCTGAAGGCAAGTAAGGCTCCGCCGGCTCAGGGCCATGGGCCCTGAGAACCCATTGGTTCACTCTGCTGGATGGTCGTTCTTCAGTCGATAACGCCTTCCTTGGCGCCGCAGGCAATCAAACTGTGCGACCGAACCATGTTCGGTGAGGTCGCATGTTGTTTCTGGTCTTTGCCACTCTCCGCGTCGAGGTCGTGGGATTGCGACTGATGGTCGTTGATCCATCCAAGTGAGTCAAAGGGTTCCAAGGGCCTCGGGGCCCTTGGCCGGCGGAGCCCCTTGCCTTCCTAGGTCAGGCCTCCCCAGCCGCGCTCTTCTCCGCCGCCGCGCGGATCAGGGCCGCGGTGCGGAACAGGCCGTGGACGAATTTCGAGTAGGGGAGGGCGAGGAACAGGGCGAGCACGAGCCCGAGGTGAAGGGCCAGCAGCCAGCCCATGGCCGGGGTGGAGCGGAACAGCAGCAGGAGCAGGCCGGTTTTCGCCACGCTTGCGAGCAGGATCAGCAGGGCGTATTCGCCGCCGATCACGGCTTTCGCGATAGGGGCGGGGTCGGCGAGGACCTTGAGCCATAGCAGACCGGTTGTGCCGACCAGCATCAGGATGCCGCCGATGGTTCCGAGCGCGACCGGCAGGCTCAGCAGGTCGTAGGGGGCGATCCAGTGGAAGCCGTGGTGGTAGATCGTGGCGACCGAGGTGGCGGCGAAGCAGAGCAGGAAGCCGTAGAACATCGCGTGGTGATACCAGCGGCGCGCGAAGGAGAAGGTTTCGGTCGGATAGGTGCAGCCATCGCCGCCGCCGCCGAGGTTTTTCAGCGTCATCGCGTCGTGCAGCGCCTGGAGGAGGGGCCGGATGCCGCCGAGCGGGCCGCCGGATGCGCGCCAGAACGACAGGGTTGCCATGGCCAGCGCCAGGATCGCGTAGATGAACGAGAAGCCGGCGACCCAGACCATCAGGCCGTAGGGGATGACCGCGAAGAAGGCGCCGGCGCCGGTGTGTGCGCCGAGCATGGTTTCGGGCTTCTGGAAGAGGCCGGCGAGCAGCAGGACCAGCGCCAGCGCGAACGCGGTCAGCAGCGAGACGATGGTGCCGTTGCGCTGGAACAGCTTGCCCATCGGTTTCGGCCAGGCGTGGTCGGCGTAGGTTTCGACCCGTAGCGCGGCGAAGGCCTGCGGGACGTTGATGCCCCAGGGGTGGGGCGGCGCGTATTGGCAGGCATGGAAGCAGCCGGAGCAGCCGTGGCAGAGGTTGGCGAGGTAGCCGAGGTCGCCGTCGGAGAAGTCGCGGCGGAGCTGCATGGCGGGGAAGACCGCGCAATAGCCTTCGCAGTAGCGGCAGGCGTTGCAAATCTCCATATTGCGCCGGGCATCGGCGAGCGCCTCAGTTGCGCGCATTTTTCGCCGCCTCCTGCCCTGCGATGCGGCCGAACACGGTGCCGATCGTCATGCCGAACCCGGCGAGATAGCCGCGCCCGAGGATGTTCCCGGCCATGATCTCGCCGGCCGCGAACAGGTTGCCCGCCGGCCGTCCGTCGGCCATCAGCACGCGGGCGTGCTCGTTCACCTTGACGCCGAGATAGGTGAAGGTGATCCCGGGCCGCAGCGGATAGCCGTAGAAGGGTGGTTCGTCGATCGTGCGCGCCCAGTGGGTCTTGGGCGGCGTCAGCCCCTCGGTGCGGCATTCGTCGAGGCCGGTGTTGTCGAAGCGCCCCGGCCGGACCGCACTATTATACTGTGCGACGGTCTGCTCCACGGTCGCGGCGTCGAGCCCCATCTTGCTGGCGAGCTCGCCGATGCTGTCGGCGCGGATGGCCGGATAGACGGAGGGCATGAACAGCGAGAAGGCCTTGGCGTCGCAGATGGAATAGGCGATCTGGAGTGGCTGCTGGGCGATCAGGCGGCCCCAGATGGCGTAGCGCTTCGGCCAGACGTCCTCGCCTTCGTCGTAGAAGCGCTGGCCGTCGCGATTGACCACGACGGAGAAGGGTACGCTGTCGAGCCGGGTGGAGATGCCGCCGTCGAACTGGGGGGAGCGGGCGTCGAGGGCGACGGCGTGGAACTGGGTGGGGTCGCCGATCGGCATCACCCCCTGGTCGAGCAGGTTGCGCAGGATCTTGCCGCTGGCGAACGGGGTGCCGCGGATGACGAAATTGTCGACCGCGTCGCCCCAGTATTGCCGCATCCAGTTGAGGTTGGCCTGGAAGCCGCCGGAGGCCGCCACCACGGTGCGTGCCCGCACGGTCGCGGGGAAGCCGCGATAGGTGATATCCGCAGAGCGGACGAACCCTTCGTCGAGATGGAGGGCCTTGACTTCCGAATCGTAAAGAATCTGGACTCCCAGCCTTTCCGCCGTCGCGTAATAGGCGTTCAGCAGCGCCTTGCCTCCCCCGAGGAAGAAGGCGTTCGTCCGCGACAGGCTGAGCGTCCCCGTCAGCGACGGCTGAAACCGCACCCCGCACGCTTCCATCCACGGCATCATCGTCGCGCTGACCCGAATGGTCATGCGCGCCAGGCCCTCGTCGGTATTCCCGCCGGTGACCCGGTTGAGGTCGTCCCAGTATTCTTCCTCGAGATAGGCGCCGGTGAGGGTTTTCGTCGGGCCTGTATGCATGCCGCGGAAATTGCGGGTGTGCCGCGAGTTGCCACCCCGGAAGGCCTTCGGCGCGTGCTCCAGCAGCAGCACCGATGCCCCGGCCTCAGCAGCGGTCACGGCGGCACAAACGGCGGCATTGCCGCCGCCGATCACGAGTACGTCATAGTCCCGGTCAAAATCTGGCATTCCCGGGGAACCCCTATTTCTTGGCGATTATCCAAACCGATGTGCCCCGCCTGGGCACGTGTGGCAAGGCCATATGCCGTACATGCCAAGGGCGGCTCCCTGCGGAACCGCCCCTGTAAAATATCCCGACAGATATGGTTGGATCAGACCTTCTTGCGGCGACGAGCGATCCCAAGGCCGGCAAGACCCGCACCGAGCAACGCCATCGACGCCGGCTCCGGGCTCGGCACCACGTTCTGCTCGAAATAGTCGCCGATGGCGAAAGTCGTGTTGGCCGCGCCGCTCACGACGATCTGCGTCGGATTGTTCATCCCGGTGAAGCCGAAGAATTCGGATGTCCCCTGATTAGTCGTGCCCTGGAGCTTGCCGGAGTTGACCGTCAGACCCGAGGTCAGATTGGTCGCCGTTACGGCGCCTGAAACGTTCACTGTGATCGTCGAGGTGCCGCTGCTATCCGTCAGAACGATGGTGAAAGCAGCGCTCTGATCGTTGGTATTCATGTCCTGCAGATAGAACCCGAACGCCTTGGTCGTGCTCTTGAAGCTGGTCAGCTTGATGGAGTGGCTCGGACCGTTTTCCGCCCACCCCTGCGAGAAGCTGCTGTTTTGTCCGGTCATCCCGTTCGTCTCAGTCCACGTCACCGTGTTGCCCAGCAGACCGAGCGGGGTCGACGGAGAAAAGAGCGGCATCGAAAGGCAGTTTGCCGTTGACGTTCCCGTGCAGGTCGCGGACGGCGTCGTCCCAACCGCCGATCCATCGCTCGAATACGCGGTTTCCACGTTACCTGGCGCCGCATTCATCCACTGCGACAGCGCCGAAGTTCCGAGCGAACTGGTGCCAAAACCGGCATATGTCGTCGCCGCATGGGCGTCGCTGGCGATCAGGCCAACCATCGCCACCCCAACCATCCCAGCGAAGAACTTCAAACGACCTGCCATTACGACCTCCTGAGCATCCTGATGGTGAAGGCACCATCACGCCGAATTCCAATGACCCGAATGGGCCTTGTGTCATGGGAAGCAAAGGCCGTGCCAGAGCGTATAAGTTCGTGATTTCAATGCGTTGACATCCGTCGAATGCGAGCCCTGTAAAGAATCCCGACAACGCCGACGGATCCAAACCCATCAAACCCACCGCGTCGGACAGGGCATGGCCAGCAAAAAGGCCTGCCTCGCAGCTGCAAGGCAGGCCCTCCTGAGCAAAACCACCGCCGGGCAGTGGCCCCGCGGCCATAAGCCGTTGGTCAGACGGTCTTCTTCAACGTAGGCGAAGCCTTGAAGCGAACGGTCTTGCCGGCCTTCACCTTGATCGCCTCGCCAGTCCGCGGATTCAGGCCTTTGCGGGCCTTGGTCTTGCGCACGGTGAAGGTACCAAAGCTCGGCAGAGTAAACTTGCCGGACTTCTTCAGCTCCTTGACGATCGCGCCAATGAGGTCAGCCGCGGCGCGGTTGGCGGCGGTGCCGGTGAGCGAAGCCGATTCCTGAATGACCTGGGCGATGAACGCTTTAGACATCGAACTACATATCCTCTGCTATGGTGTTGCAAACACTTCCTGCGGGAAGCCCCCGCGAACCGAGCCGCGAATCGGTGCGAATCGCGAAGGTCTCCGAAAGACGCGGCTTGGTAACAGCGGGTTTTGGCAGACGCAAAAGAATTCTGCGCCCTGGCTGAGGAATCTCGATGTCCCCTACACGTTTTTGCCGGGGATTTCCCGCGGCCCCGCGATCGGGCAGGCTGCCGCCATGAAGCCCGCTCCGACACCCCAGCTCCCCGCCACCGAACAGGTCGACCCCCGCTACCAGGACCTCGACGCCTGGCCCGCGCTACCCCGCCTCGAAGCGATGTGGGAGGCCCAGCTCGCGGCCGTTGCCGCCGTCCGCATAGCCCTCCCGGCATTGGCGACGGCGGCCCAGGCCGCCGCCACCCGCCTGGGCGACGCGGGTCGCCTCGTCTACGTCGGCGCCGGAACGTCCGGCCGGATCGGCGCGCAGGACGGCGCCGAACTCCCGCCCACGTTCGACTGGCCGCAGCACCGCCTCGTACTCCTGATGGCAGGCGGCGATGGCGCCTTTACCCGCTCGGTCGAGAACGCCGAGGATGACCGCGAAGCCGCCGTGTCCGCCGTCGCCACACATGCCATCGGCCCGTCCGACGTCGTCATCGGTATCGCCGCCAGCGGCAGCACTCCCTTCACCACAGCGGCCATTCAGGCCGCCCGCGCTCGCGGCGCATTGACCATCGGCATCGCCAACTCCGCTGGCGGAACCCTGCTCGCCGCCGCCGACCATGCCATTCTCGCTGAAACCGGCGCCGAGGTCATCGCCGGCTCCACGCGCATGAAGGCGGGCACCGCCCAGAAGATCGTCCTTAACCTACTATCGTCCGAAATCATGGTCCTGCGCGGTCACGTCCATCGCGGCCTAATGGTCGACATGCAGGCCAAGAACGCCAAGCTCCGCCTGCGCGCCGTACGTATGCTGCGTATGCTCGATCCGCGCCCCGACGCCGAGCTGGAAGCCGCCCTAGCGGCCTCCGGCGGCAAGGTCAAAACCGCGGCCCTTATACTGCAAGGTCTTGACCGCCTCACCGCTGAAGCCCGCCTCGCTGCCCATGCTGGCAACCTCCGCCGCGCCCTCGCAAGCCTCACCCGATGACCCGTATCCGCGCCAAACGCCTCTTTGACGGCACCGGCTTCCAGGACGACCGCGACATCCTCATCGAGGACGGCCGCATTGCCGCCATTCGTCCGGCCGGCTCCGCGGACGCCCACGAACTCCCCGAGGGCGCCCTGCTCGTCCCCGGCTACATCGACCTTCAGGTCAATGGCGGGGCAGGGGTGATGCTGAACGATGCGCCGACGCCGGCCAGCATGCGCAAGATCGCCCACGCTCATGCCCGAGTTGGCACCACCACCATCCTGCCCACACTCATCAGCGGCACCCGTCTCCTCCTCGCAGCCACATTGGCCGCTGGCCGCGCGGCCATCGAGGCCGCCATTCCCGGCATCGCCGGCCTTCATGTTGAGGGTCCCTTCCTCGCCCCCAGTCGCCGCGGCGTCCATCCCGCAGAGGCCATGACGGTCCCGACCGAGGATGATCTCGCCACGCTCTGCGCCCCCTTTCCCGGCTGCCTCCTACTCACCATCGCTCCCGAGGTCGTCGGCTCCGACGCGGTCGCCCGCCTCGTCGCCGCCGGCGTCACCGTCTTCGCCGGCCACACTGATGGGAGTTTCGAGCAGGTGAGAGCTGGGCTAGACGCCGGTATCACGGGCTTCACCCACCTCTATAACGCCATGTCCCCGCTCACTGGCCGCGGCCCTGGCGCCGTCGGCGCCGCGCTCGACCATCCGAACGCATATGCCGGCATCATCGCTGACGGTCTGCATGTCCATGCCGCGGCTATCCGCGTCGCGCTGAAATGCCTCGGTCCCGACCGGCTCTTCCTGGTTTCCGACGCCATGGCCACAGCCGCATCCGAAGCGGTCGAATTCGAGCTTTACGGTCAGAAGATCACCCTCAAGGACGGGCGCCTCACCAACGAGGGCGGCACCCTCGCCGGGGCGCACCTCACCATGGCCGAGGCGGTGCAGATTGCCGTACGAGACATCGGCATCGCCCTGCCCGATGCCCTGCGCATGGCCACCCATACGCCCGCCGAGGTACTTCGCCGCCCAGACCTCGGCCGCCTTGCCAAGGGTGCCGTCGCAGACCTTGTTACCCTCGACGCCGCCCTCAAGCCCATCGCCGTCTGGCGCGCCGGTGCCCGCCTTATCTGACGCCTTATTTCTCCGATCGCATCATCGTCCGTTTGCGCCCGTCTCATGCTGGAGTAGGCTGATACCCCGATAGCAACGATCCCGGCGACGTCACCGACCCACTGCACAAGGGAAGTGTCATGTTGTTCACGTGGCTTGGCGGCAATATTGGCAATCCTGCGGCCTGGGCACCGCAGCCTGATCCTCCTGCTACGCCAGTGGTGCCCGGGCCAAGCGATGTGGCCGAATTTAGTATCGGTGGCACTATATCCGGTGCGCTCACTCCATTCGATACCTACTTCACCGCCGGCACCTACGATCTAGAAGCCGCGCTCGCATCCGAAAATCTTATCTATTTCAGCTACTTCACAGGTGACGGCAATACCAGCGTGGCTTTGCTGCCTGGTGTCCAGCTCTCGGCCGGTCAGGCTGAGATTTTTGGCGGCACGGCGAGCGCTGATGTCACCCAAACAGGTGGCGTGAACGTCATGGGCGGTTTCGAGTCTTCGACTGACTCGACCTACACGCTTGAGAGCGGGTCTCTCTCCGTTTCCGGCTACATGACCCTTGCCACCTTCAGCATCAACGATACAGGCAATTACATTCAGAACGGTGGCACCGCTGAAATCGGTGGCATGGAACTGAATCACGGCGCGGCCACTTTGAACGATGGTCAACTCAGCGTCGGTCCCGGACTTGAATATATCGGGGACAGCCCTGGGTTCGACGGCGTCTTCACTCAGACCGGCGGAACGCACGCTATCTCGGGTGACATGGTGCTCGCCTATGGCGGGGGCACCGGCACCTATCTCCTGCAAGGCGGCACGCTCACCGGCCAGCGCGAATTCATCGGCCAGAACAGCACCGGCACCTTTACCCAGACAGGCGGCACCTCGACCGTCGCCGACCGTATCGTTCTCGGCATCGACCTCACCGGCGGCCTCCAGCCGATCGGTCACGGCACGTACACTCTCGGAGGCGATGCGTCGCTGTCGGTGCAGACCCTCTTCGTCGGCTCAGATCCCAACTGCTACGGCCTTTTCGATTTCAATCCGAACAAGACCGACGCAGCCACGATTACAATCTCCGGTACCGGCGGATTTCCCGGCATCATAGCCGGTGGCGAGGGCCACGGAGCATTCGTCCAGCACCATGGCACCGTCGAGTCGACCCTCGTCGTCGCCCGCAAAGTCACCGGGGATGGTACCTACGATCTCAGGCACGGCAGCTTCATCTCCATTGCGGAATCCGTAGGTGGCGTCGGCAAGGGCAAGTTCCTCCAGCGCCACGGCAGCAACCTGGCCAACGGATCCGGCCTCGATCTCGCCGCCGCTAGCACCGCCACCGGTACCTACCGCCTCGGTGGCGGGCAGCTCACCGCCACCAGCGAAACCATCGGCGATCTCGGCCATGGTGCCTTCCATCAGAGCGCCGGCGTCAATATCTCATCCGGCAGCCTCATCGTCGGCAATGCCGGCGGCGCCCAAGGCACTTACCGCCTTGGCGGCACCGGCCGGCTCACCCTCCAGGCCGGCACGACCCTCGGCGCCCAGTCCGGCGCCTCCGGCAGTCTCGCTTTCAACACCAAGCCAGGCGACACCGCCCGCATCACCGTCGGCGCCGGCACGCTCACTGTCGGTAACGGCGGCACCGGCCACGTCATCCAGGGTGGCGGCACCCTTCTCGCTCCCCTCGTCCTTGCCGCACAGTCAACGGCCAACGCCTGGTATCGCCTTCAGGGCGGCATACTGCATGCGCCCACCGAAACCATAGGCGACGCTGGAACCGCGCTGCTACGCCAGACCGCCGGCAGCAACACCATAAGCACCGCAAACCTCACTATTGGCAGCACAAACAACGCCGACGGCACTTATGATCTGTTGGGCGGACTCCTGACAGTCACCACTGGAGACCTCGTCCTTGGTGCCGGCGCCGGTGCCAGCGGCCTCTTCAACTTCAACCTCAGCAAGGCCACCGCCGGCACGCTCGACCTCAAGCAGGGCCAACTTACCGTCGGCGACGCCGGCGACGGCACATTCGTTCAGGGCGGCGGCAAGCTCGTCCTCCCGCTCACCCTCGGCGCCTCTCTCGGTGGCACTGGGACCTACGACCTGGGCAGCGGCACGCTGGAGACCACGACTGGCGACCAGATCATCGGTGATTCCGGTACCGGCACCTTCATCCAGGCATCAGGTGCAAACCAGATCATGGCCGGCGACCTCGTTCTCGGTGCTTCGCCCGGTGGGACCGGAACCTACACGCTGGGCGGCAGGGGCGATCTCACCATCAAGGCTGGCACCCTCATCCTGGCCGCCGCCGGCGCCTCGCACGCGACCTTCAATTTCGATATTGCGACAAAAGACAAGGGCAAGCTCAAAGTTGGCAGCGGTATCATCGATGTCGGGTTCCATGGCGCCGCCCAATTCAACCAAGGCGGCGGCAAACTCCGCGCCAAACTGATCATAGGCGCCCAGGTCGGCGCCTATGGTATCTACGATCTTCTCGGTGGCAAGGTCACCTCGCACGGTCAGACCGTGGGCAACGACGGCACCGGCCTGCTCACGCAGACGGGCGGCAAGAACACCATCACCGGCGGCGATCTGCTACTCGGTGCCTTCGCCCTCGGCAATGGCAGCTATGGCCTGCAGAAAGGCAAACTCGCAGCCGGTGGCCTCATCATCGGCAACGATGGCGCGGGCAGCTTTATCCAGTCTGGTGGCAAGACGACCATCCACAGCCTGACCCCCGCGCTCGGTCTTGCGCTTGGCGTCGGCAGCACCGGCACGGCCACGCTGGCCGGCGGTAAGCTCGACGTCGGCGAAAAGACGCATTCGGGTCAGGAAGTGATTGGCGGCGCCGGTAGCGCCAGCTTCAGCCAGTCCGGCGGCAAACATTCCCTCACTGGCCCGTCCGCGAGCTTCATTCTCGGCGACAAAACAGGCGGCTCGGGCACCTACGACTTGCAAGGCGGTAGCTTCAAACTTGCCGGTGCCATCATCGGCCATCAGGGCCACGGCACGCTCCAGGCCGAGCACGGCAAGCTGACGATCGCCAACACTCTCACCCTCGGCAGTGCCTCTGGCGGCAGCGGCACACTCACGCTTGGCGGCAAGGCCACGGCAAAGATATCCAGCGGCGGCCTGGTCCTGGGCGCCGCCGCCGGTGCATCCGGCACGCTCGATTTCAACACCACGTCGACGGATGCCGCCAAGCTCAATATCGGTGCCAAGACCCTGACCATAGGGTTGTCCGGTACCGGAACTGTGACCCAGGGCGCCGGCACGATCAGCGCAAAGATCACGCTCGGTGCCGCGTCCACTGGCAGTGGCACGTACACCCTCATGCACGGCAAGATCACCTCCGCAGGTGAGACCATCGGCGCCGCCGGCTCGGGCCTCTTCACGCAGATGGCGGGGATGAACGACATCCGCGGCGATCTCTCAATCGGCGGCCCCGGCGCCGGCACATATTCGCTGTCCGGTGGCAGTCTCACCGTCGCCGCAACCAAGGCGCTGCCCGATGCCACGATCCGCCTCGGCGGCACGCTCGGCCAACCCGGCATTCTCGCAGTCGCCGCCGGCAAACTCGCCGCACCCAGCATCTCCGTCGGTATGGGCGGCCGGCTCGATCTGGGAGGCGGTCTCAGCCAGATCGCCTCAGCCATCACCATCGCGCCCGGCGGCGCCATCGGCCTTCATGGCCAAGCCAGGCTCACTATCGGCCACGGCGCCACCGCCACCTCCGACAGTATCGTCATCGGCCATGCCGGCAGCCTGACTGGGGCCGGACGCATCGGTGCTGACATCGTTGTCGGAACCGGCGGCACCCTTGCCGTCGCGAATGGCAGTATGCGCATCCTTGGCGGCCTCTCCGGCCCCGGCAAAGTCGCCCTCGGCACTGTCGCCCGCCTCGAAGTCGACGGAGCCGTCACCAGCAAGATCAGCTTCGCCGGCAACACCGGCGACACGCTCCGCCTCGGTCAGCCCACGGCCTTCTCCGGCACCATCGCCGGCCTCGCTCTTGGCGACACCCTCGATCTCATGGGCGCTACGGTGACCGCCGCCACGATCACGGGCAAAACGTTACACGCCGTCGTCGGCGCCGCGACGACCATCGATATCCCCGTGGCCGGCGACCTCACGGGCCATGTCTTCCTTATCACCCCCGACGGTAGCGGCGGCACCAACCTTGTGCTCGGTACCCCTCTCTTCACCTTCGGCGCCGACGCGGTCGACTTCAACGCCCTCACCCCCGCGCAATCGGCCGCTATCGCCGGCGGCCAGAACCCTTATGCCGCGCTCGCGGGCAATGACATTGTCACGCTCCCGGCTGCCTCGCTCTGGTCCTCCCTCGCCTGGCCGCCCCCGGGTGGATTTGATGCCGGCGCCGGCGATGACACGGTCACCGGCAACACCGGCGCCGACACCATCCTCGGTGGCGGCGGGGACGATTCCCTTGCCGGTGCCGGCGGGGACGACCAGTTGCAAGGTGGCGCCGGCAACGACACGCTCATCGGTGGCGCTGGCAACGACACCCTCGACGGCGGTGCCGGCTCCAACCAGCTTGCCGGCGGCGTCGGCAATGACACCTACTTGGTCGCCAACCCGCACGACACCATCACGGAAGCCTTCGGTGGCGGCTATGACACAGCCGTCTCTACCGCCCCCACCTTTACCCTGCCCGACAACGTCGAGGCCCTGACGCTCGGCGGCACCTCGGACATCAACGGCATCGGCAACGCGCTCGACAACACGATCACTGGCAACTTCGGCGCGAATCGTCTGCAAGGCGGCGATGGCGACGACACGCTCGTCGGTGAGGCCGGCGCCGACACCATGGCCGGCGGCGCCGGCAATGACGCCTACATCGTCAACAGCATCGCCGACGTCGTTCACGAGGGCGCCAATGCCGGCAACGACACGGTCAGCGCCACGGTCGACTACACCCTCCCGGCCGACGTCGAAGACTTGATCCTCCAAGGCTCTGCCACCACCGGCACCGGAAACGGCCTCGCCAACCATCTTACCGGCACGCCGGGCGACAACACGCTCATCGGAGGCGCCGGCGACGACACCCTCGCCGGCCTCGGCGGCAACGACATACTGACTGGCGGCAAGGGCGCCGACCTCTTTATCATCCCCGCCACCGGCACCGATGACGTTACCGACTTCCTCCCGGGTACCGACCGCGTCGACGTCACGGCCATGTCGGGTATTACAACGTACGCCGACCTTCATGCCCTGATGCATAAATCCGCCACCGGCGTCCTTATCGACTTCGGCGCCGGTCACACCCTGCAACTTGACCACACCACGATCGCCAAACTGGACGCCCATTCGGGTGACTGGATAACGTGACAGGCAAGGCGGGGGCGATCCTTCGATCGTAATGGCTATGCCGTTGGAACCCCGCTGCTCTCCGGTGGATCGACATTCCGCAAAGCAAGACGAGCCGCAAGAGTTACCATGCGGCTCGTAATGCCAATTGCCTCCGTGCCTATAACGACGTTCGCGTCCGATGGAGGCACATTCAGCCAAGATACGTGATGGGAACCAAGCGCCTCTCCGCCCTTGGTCCGTAAAGCACTCCTCCTTAAAGCCCTGCCTGCGTCACAAACTTCGTGTTCAAATAGGCCTCCATCGCCTCGAGCCCGCCTTCGGACCCATAGCCGCTGTCCTTGATGCCGCCGAACGGCACTTCCGGCAGCGCGAGCCCGTGGTGGTTGATCGACATCATCCCCGCCTCCACCGAGGCGGCGATGGCATTGGCGGTCTTGGCCGACCGGGTCCAGGCATAGGAGGCCAGCCCATAGGGCAGGCGGTTCGCTTCCTCGATGACGTCGTCAAACGACTTGAACGGCACCATCAGCGCCAGCGGGCCGAACGGCTCCTCGTTCATCACCCGCATATCGCGGTTGAGGTCGGTCAGCACGGTCGGCTCGAAGAAATTGCCCTTGTTGCCGATCCGTTTGCCGCCAGTGCGGATCGTCGCGCCCTTCTGCACCGCGTCGCCAATCAGCCCCTCCATCGCCGTGATCCGGCGCGGATTGGCCAGCGGCCCCATCGTCGTCGCCGGATCGAGGCCGTCGCCCACCTTGAGTTTCTCCGCAATAGCAACGAACTTGCCAACGAAATTCTCGTAGACGCTCTCCTGCACCAGGAACCGCGTCGGCGAGACGCACACCTGGCCGGCATTGCGAAACTTGTTGGCGGCGAGAACCTTGCTGGCCGCATCGATATCCGCGTCATCGAACACGATCGCCGGCGCGTGCCCGCCCAGTTCCATCGTGACGCGCTTCATGTGCAGACCAGCCAGTGCCGCAAGCTGCTTTCCGATCGCCGTCGACCCCGTGAAACTGATCTTCTTGATCACCGGATGCGGAATGAGATACTCGGAAATCTCCGCGGGAATGCCATACACCAGCTGCACCGCGCCCACCGGCAGTCCGGCATCGACATAGGCACGCACCAGCTCCGCGCAGGACGCTGGCGTCTCCTCCGGCCCCTTCAGGATCACCGAGCATCCCGCCGCCAAAGCCGCCGAGATCTTGCGTACCGCCTGGTTGATCGGGAAGTTCCACGGCGTGAATGCCGCCACCGGTCCGACCGGCTCCTTCACCACCAGCTGATACACGCCCTCGGCCCGCGCCGGGATCACCCGCCCATAGGCGCGCCGCGCCTCCTCGGCGAACCACTCGATCACATCCGCGGCAACACCAAGCTCACCTTTGGCCTCGGCCAGCGGCTTGCCCTGCTCCTGCGTCATCAGCCGCGCGATCATATCGGTGCGCTCACGGATCAGCCCGGCCGCCTTGCGCATCACCTTGCCGCGCTCGAACGCCGAGACCTTCTTCCACACCCGGAACCCCTTCTCGGCGGCCTCCAGCGCGCGATCGAGATCGGCCCGCTCGGCATGCGCCACCGTGCCCAGCGGCTCCCCGGTCGCGGGGTTTAGAACAGTCAGCGTCCGCCCGGCGGCCGCGGCCGTCCAGGCACCATCGATATGGAGAGACACATCAGTGTACATGGGATCATCCTCAGGCTTGAAAATTCGCGTGCGTTATAGCCAAGCGTGCGAGACGCATCATATCAGCCGAGGCCGAGCCGGTCGAGCCCGGCCGAGCGGGGACTATCCCGCCGGCGCGTGCCGCAGCACTGTCAGGTGCATCGTCCGCAGTTCCGCAAACCCCATCTGCCGATAGAGCGCGATCGCCGGCGCGTTGTTGCTGAACACATGCAGGAACGGCATTTCGCCGCGCTCCAGGATCTGTCGCGACAATGCTGCCACCAGGCGTCGCGCATAGCCTTTGCCGCGATGTTCGGGATGGGTGCACACGGCACTGACCTCGCTCGCTCCGTCCAGCCGCATCCGCTCGCCCGCCATCGCCACCAACTGCCCGCCGATGCGAATGCCAAGATAGGTTCCGAGCTCGTGGGTGCGCGCGGCAAACGGCCCCGGGCGCGTCTGCTCCACGAGAGCCGCCATCTCAGCCGCTGCGCCATCGCCGAGACTCTCGATCGGCGCCCCCCCGGCCGGCGCCTCCATCCGCATCGCCCCCATCTGCAGCGCCGTCAATTGCATCATCGGCACCAAGCCATCCGGCACCGGGATCGGCGCCGTGGTGAACAGTGCCATGCCTCCCCCCGTCGGGATCAGGGCCCGCAGAGCTGCGAGACTTGCCGCGCTGTCATCGGCGGTGGCGCCGAACGGGGCGAATTCCGCGGGATAGCGCCGCGCCACGCCGTCCCCGAGCGCCAATGCCGCGTGGCCCGTCATCAATGCGCTCCAGATCGGCCGCGCCAACGGATCCGCCACGGCGCTGGAGACCTCTTCATTCCCGGCCATCCTCATCCCCCTTCTTTGATTTAAGGTCGCTTGCATTATGAAAGTAACACTGTCACCTTTCCACCATGCAACGCAAGCGCCTCGCCGACATGCCATGCCCCATCGCCCGCGGGCTCGATCGCATCGGCGAATGGTGGTCCTTGCTGATCCTGCGCGACGCCCTCCTTGGCCTCTCCCATTTCGACGAATTCCAGCGCAGCCTCGGCATCGCGCCCAACATCCTCGCGCGCCGACTGCGCGCCCTCGTCGCGGCCGGCCTGCTGGAGAAGCGCCGCTACAGCGCGCGCCCCGTCCGATATGCCTACATACCGACCGCCTGCGGCCGCGATCTTCGCCCAGTCCTGCTGACCCTTCTGGCCTGGGGCAACGCCCACTTCGCACCCGAGGGCGCCAGCATCGAACTGGTCGATACCGTATCCGGGGCGCCGGTCACGCCTCTGCTGGTCGACGCCGTCACACGCGCGCCGATCACGGCACCCGCCTACGCCCTCGCCGCCGGTCCGGCTGCGGATGCCGCAACGCGCGCCCATCTCACCGCACGTGGTGCCCGTCCGTTCGATGAACCGCCTCAACCAACCTGAATTGATTCGCGCGATATCGCGTTACGATCAGTTGCATCGCGTTCGGCTTTCGGGCAGCGTTTGCTGCGGTGCAAACCAAAAGAACAGGGAGACTGGCATGACCTCAATTCCAGCACGCATTCTGCGTGCCGGCCGTCTGGCATTTGTCGCCGGTGCGGCCATTCTGACGACGGTGGCCGTCGCACAGGCCCAGGTGGCCCCGCCGCCTGGCCCGACCGTCGAAGCCATCAAGAAGCGCGGCGCGCTCAACTGCGGCATCGACACCGGCGTCCCCGGCTTCGCCTTCCAAGATAACAAGGGCGTCTGGCACGGCATTGACATTGACTACTGCCGCGCCATCGCCGCCGCCGTCCTCGGCGACCCCGACAAGGTGAAATACACCGGCACAACCGCCGCCGCACGCTTCACCGTGCTGCAGTCCGGCGAGATCGACGTGCTGATCCGTGACAGCACGCTGACCTTCACCCGCTCGACCGTCCTCGGCCTCGACGAAGTTGCCATCAACTTCTACGCCGGCCAAGGCTTCCTCGTGCGCAAGAGCATCGGCGTCACCAAGGCCGCCGAACTCCAGGGCGCAACCATCTGCACCGTCACTGGCGCGACGCTCGAACTCAACATCGCCGACTTCGCCCGCTCTACTGGCGCCAAGATCGGTACGCTGCTGTTCGACAAGGCCGAAGAGGCGATTGCCGCCATGGAAGCCGGGCGTTGCGATGGCTACACCGACGACACCGGCTCTCTTGCCGGCATGCGCTCTACCCTCAAGAAGCCCGACGAATGGTTCGTCATGCCCGAGCTGATCTCCAAGGAACCGCTCGGCCTGCACGCCCGCTCGGGTGATCCGCGCTGGCAGAAGATCCTCTTCTGGCTCGATAACGCCCTGAAGTCCGCCGAAGAGTTCGGCGTCACCAAGGCCAACGTCGACCAGATGAAATCCACCACCAAGGACCCCTTCATCCTCCGCCTCCTCGGCGCCGAGGGTGACACCGGCAAGGCCCTCGGCCTCGACGAAGCCTGGGCCTATCGCGCCATCAAAGCCGTCGGCAACTACGGCGAGCTCTATGAGACCCACTTCGGCCCGAAGGCCCTGAATCTGCCTCGTGGCCAGAACAACCTCTACACCAAGGGTGGGCTGCACTACCCGCTGCCGATCCGTTGATCAGCAGGTCGTAACGAAGGAGCCGGCGCCTTGACGACGAAGCAAAAGGCGCTGGCTTGGCAGGCGGTGGTCGTGGTCACGACCGCCGCCATCGTCGCTTTCTTCGCCAACAACGTCGTGGTCAACCTCGGCGTCCGCGGCATGTCCATCAGCTTCAGCTTCCTGTGGGCCAAGGCCGGTTTCGACGTCCCGTTTCACCTCGTCGATTGGGACGTCAACTACCCCTACGGTCGTGCGCTGTGGGTCTCCGGCGTCAACACCCTCTTCGCCGCCGCCCTCTCGATCGTCCTCGCCTCCGCCCTCGGCCTCACGCTCGCGCTCATGCGCCTCTCCGGCAACCTCCTGGCCGCCGGCACATCGCGCACCCTCATCGAAATCATCCGCAACACGCCGCAGCTGGTGCAGATCGTCTTCATCTACTTCGCCGTCCTGCAATCCCTGCCGCCGTTGCGTCAAAGCGTCACCATCGGCACCTCGATCTTCCTCAACGTCCGCGGCCTCTACGTCCCCGCCGCCTCAGGCTCCGCCTGGGACACCATCGTCTGGGCCACGATCGCCCTCGTCCTGCTGGCGGCCCTGCTCTGGCGCCGCCTCGGCATGCAGGTGCCCCGCCTCCTCGTCCTGCCGCCCATCCTCATCCTCGGCATCGTCATCGCCGGTTTCACCGCCTCCTGGGACGCCCCCGCCCTCAAGGGCTTCAACTTCGCCGGCGGCGTCCGTATCCCCCCCGAAGTCCTCGCCCTCGTCCTCGGCGTCTCCATCTACACCAGCGCCTTCATCGCCGAGAACGTGCGCGCCGCCATCCTCGGTATCCACAAAGGCCAGACCGAAGCCGCCCGCTCCCTCGGTCTCTCCCCCGGCCGCACCATGGCCCTCGTCATCCTGCCCCAGGCGCTGCGCATCCTGATCCCGCCGCTGACCAGCCAATACCTCAACATCATCAAGTCCACGACGCTGGGCGCCGCCATCGCCTACCCCGAAATCCTCCAGATCATGGCCCGCACCGTGCTGAACCAGTCCGGCCGCGCCATTGAGGTCATGACCATCGTCCTCGGCGTCTTCCTCGCCGTGAACCTCATCACGTCGGCGGCGATGAACGCATGGAACCGCAAAATGGCGCTGCAAGGCCGATGACCCTCCTGCGCGCCCTGTTCGGCACCAGGTCGAACGCCATCATCTCGCTGCTGATGCTGGCCAGCTTCGCGTGGCTCCTGCCGCCCTTCTTCCAATGGGCCTTCGGCCACGCCGTGTGGGACGCCGTCAACCGCGCCGCCTGCACCGCCGCCGACACCGGCGCCTGCTGGGCCTTCATCAAGGCCCGCTTCGCCCTCTTCTTCTACAGTGTCTACCCCGAAGACGAGCGCTGGCGCGTCCACCTCGGCCTCGCCCTCCTCGTCATCTTCGGCGTCGGCGCCCTCTTTTCCCACCGCCGCCGCGGCTGGTGGCTCCTCGGCCTCATGGTCCTCGTCCCTATCGCCGTCGCCATCCTCCTCGTCGGCGGCATCCTCGGCCTGCGCCCCGTCCCCACCGGCGAATGGGGCGGCCTGATGCTCAACGTCGTCATCTCCTTCGTCGCCCTCGGCGGCTCCATCCCCATCGGCATCGCACTCGCCTTCGGCCGTCGCTCCAAGTGGCCCGTCATCCGCTACCTCAGCATCGGCCTTATCGAATTCTGGCGCGGCGTTCCCCTCCTCGCCGTCCTCTTCATGGGCCTGGTCCTCCTCCCCCTCTTCCTCCCCAACGGCGTCAGCGTCGACAACCTCGTCCGCGCCCTCATCGTCATGACCATCTTCACCGGCGCCTACATGGCCGAAACCATCCGCGGCGGCCTGCAAGGCGTCGACACCGGACAAGCCGAAGCCGCCCGCGCCCTCGGCATGCACGAAAACCAAGTCAACTTGCTGATCGTCCTCCCCCAGGCCCTCCGCCTCTCCATCCCCGGCATCATCAACATCGCCGTCGACCTCTTCAAAGACACCACCCTCGTCTCCATCGTCGGCCTCTTCGACCTCATGGGCGTGGTCAACCAATCCCTCAAAGATACCGCCTGGACCGGCCTCGCCGCCGAAGGCTACGTCTTCGCCGCCTTCATCTTCTTCTTCTCCTGCCTCGTCATCTCCCTCGGCGGCTCCGTCCTCGAACGCCACTTCGGCACCGCCAAACGCTGACGCACTGCGGGGGCGGGGGAGAGGAAGCAAGGCGGGGGCTTTGCCCCTCGACCCCACCAAGGGCTGGGCCCTTGGAACCCATCACTTGAAGGCATGTGGGCCTACGAAGAGAGGGGCTGAGGAGATGTCGAAACATCCCCTCAGCCCCTCTCTTCGTAGGCCCACCTATTAAGCGGAAGGTTTCCAAAGGCATGGCCTTTGGCGGGTCCAGGGCAGAGCCCTGGCCTTACTTCCTTCCCCTCCGCCCCTCAGTCCGGCAGCAGTTCGATGGCGTCGCCGAGGGCGATGTGGCCGGCTTCGAGGACTTCGGCGTGGATGCCGAGGTCGGCGTGGCCGTAGAGGGATTTGAGTTCGTTGATCGGGTTGGCGTCGCGTTCGCCGGTTTCGGGGTTCACTTCCGTGGCCGGGCAGCGGACCGTGCGTTTGGTGACCCGGAGCGTGGCCGAACCGACGAGCAGGGTGCGGCCGACCCAATCGAGTTCCGACCAGGCGGCGCTTCCGGTGAACCAGATATTGGCGCGGAAGCGGCGCCGGTGCCGGCGGGCGCCAACGCGGCTTTCGAGGTCGGCGCGGCTGGCTTCGTTGATCAGGCTGATCACCGGCGTGCGCTGGTCGCCGAACACGTGTCCGGGCACGTGGTGAAAGCTCGGGGTGCCGCGGGCGTCGGGGCCGAGGAATTGGGTGAGCCAGGCGCCGATCTTCGCCCGCCCGGCCTCGGTCAGCACGTTCTCCTCGATCGCGTCGCCGTCGGGGCCGAGCAATGTCAGCCGCCCGTGCCGATCGTCGAAGCTTGACCGCAGCAGCGCGATCTTCGCGTTCGAGCGCAGGCACATGAAGTTCGTCTTCGGCAGCCAGGTCGGCGCGGCCGGATCGAAGCCCGCATCCCCCTGGGCGAGGGCGAAGGCGCGGTCCCACGGGATCGCCCCGCCCGCCTCCACGGCCACTCCCTCCAGCGCTTCGGCGGTGAGGCCTTTGACGGGATATCGGTAGAGGCGATCGACGCGCATGAGTGTTTCCTCGCTATCCCCTTGAGTCGCGGTCGATCATTCACCATGTCCGCCTTGAAGGGTAGCCTTCCCGTTGCCTCCGGGAGGGGCGGGAGCGGGCCCGTCGCCTTACAAGGGACATTGAACATGGACATCGAGAAATTCACCGAACGTGCGCGCGGCTTCATTCAGGCCGCCCAGACCATCGCCATCCGCGAGTTCCACCAGCAGCTCGCGCCGGAGCATCTGCTCAAGGCCCTGCTCGACGATGAGGAGGGTGCGGCCGCCGGCCTGATCAAGGCCGCCGGCGGTGACGACAAGTCCGCCCGCGCCACCATCGAGGCCGAGATCGCCAAGATGCCCAAGGTCCAGGGCGGCGGCGCCGGCCAGCCCCAGGTCACGCCCGCCCTCGTGCGCGTGCTCGACAACGCCCAGCAGGCCGCCCAGAAGGCCGGCGACGAGTATGTCGCCCAGGATCGCGTCCTGATCGCCCTCGCGGGCTCCGATGGCGGCGCCGCTCGCGCGCTCCGTGCCGCCGGCGCCACGCCCCAGGCGCTCGACAAGGCCGTCACCGACATCCGCAAGGGCCGCAAGGTCACCAGCCCGAATGCCGAGGCCAATTTCGATGCCCTGAAGAAATATGCCCGCGACGTCACCGCGCTCGCCCGCGAAGGCAAGCTCGACCCCGTCATCGGCCGCGACGAGGAAATCCGCCGCACCATCCAGGTGCTCGCCCGCCGCACCAAGAACAACCCGGTGCTGATCGGTGAGCCCGGCGTCGGCAAGACCGCCATCGTCGAGGGCCTGGCCATCCGCATCGTCAACGGCGACGTGCCAGAGGCGCTGAAGCACAAGAAGCTGATGGCGCTCGACCTCGGCGCCATGGTTGCCGGCTCCAAGTTCCGCGGTGAATTCGAGGAACGTCTCAAGGCGGTTCTGAAGGAAATCGAAGCCGCCGAGGGCGAGATCATCCTCTTCATCGACGAAATGCACACCCTCGTCGGCGCCGGCAAGGCCGATGGCGCGATGGACGCCTCCAACCTCATCAAGCCCGAGCTCGCCCGCGGCGCGCTGCATTGCGTCGGCGCCACCACGCTCGACGAATACCGCAAGCATGTCGAGAAGGACGCCGCCCTCGCGCGGCGCTTCCAGCCCGTCTTCGTCGGCGAGCCCAGCGTCGAGGACACCATCTCGATCCTGCGCGGTATCAAGGAGAAATACGAACTCCACCACGGCGTCCGCATCACCGACGGCGCCCTCGTCGCCGCGGCCACGCTCTCGAACCGCTACATCACCGACCGCTTCCTGCCCGACAAGGCGATCGACCTGATGGACGAGGCCTCCAGCCGCCTGCGCATGCAGGTCGACAGCAAGCCCGAGGAGCTCGACGAGCTCGACCGCCGCATCATGCAGCTCAAGATCGAGCGCGAGGCCCTCAAGAAGGAGCAGGACGCCGCGTCGAAGGACCGCCTCGAGAAGCTCGAGAAAGAGCTTGCCGACATCGAGGAGAAATCCAACGGCATGACCGCCCACTGGAAGGCGGAAAAGGCCAAGCTTGGCGATCGCCAGAAGCTCAAGGAGCAGCTCGACCAGGCCCGCAACGAAGAGGACATCGCCCAGCGCAAGGGCGACCTCCAGCGCGCCTCCGAACTGCGCTACGGCGTCATCCCCGACCTCGAAAAGCAGCTCGCCGTAACCCAGGACGGCGGCCGCCTGGTCAACGAAGCCGTCGACGAGCAGCAGATCGCCTCCGTCGTCTCGCGCTGGACCGGCGTGCCGGTCGACAAGATGCTCGAAGGCGAGCGCGGCAAGCTCCTCCGCATGGAGGAGGAACTGCGCAAGCGCGTCGTCGGCCAGGAAGACGCCCTGAAGGCCGTCGCCAACTGCGTCCGCCGCGCCCGCGCCGGCCTGCAGGACCCCAACCGCCCGATCGGCAGCTTCCTCTTCCTCGGCCCCACCGGCGTCGGCAAGACCGAACTGACCAAGGCCCTGGCCTCGTTCCTCTTCGATGACGACCGCGCCATGGTCCGCATCGACATGAGCGAGTTCATGGAGAAGCACAGCGTCTCCCGCCTGATCGGCGCCCCTCCGGGCTACGTCGGCTACGACGAAGGCGGTGTGCTCACCGAGGCCGTCCGCCGCCGCCCCTACCAAGTCATCCTGTTCGACGAGGTCGAGAAAGCCCATGAGGATGTCTTCAACGTTCTCCTCCAGGTGCTCGACGACGGCCGCCTGACCGATGGCCAGGGCCGCACGGTGAACTTCCAGAACACCATCATCGTGCTCACCTCCAACCTCGGCTCCGACATCCTCGCCGCCCAGCCGGACGGCGCGGACCTCTCGCTCGCCTACAAGGATGTCATGCAGGTCGTCCGGGGCCACTTCCGCCCCGAATTCCTCAACCGCCTCGACGAAATCGTGCTGTTCCGTCGCCTCCAGCGCAGCGACATGGCCTCCATCGTCGACATCCAGCTTGCCCGCCTCCGCAGCCTCCTGGCCGATCGCAAGATCACCTTGTCGCTCGACCGCAGCGCCATCGATTGGCTCGCCAACGAAGGCTACGACCCCGTCTACGGTGCACGCCCCCTCAAGCGTGTCATCCAGCGCAGCCTGCAGAACCCGATGGCCGGCCTCATCCTCGAGGGCAGCATCCCCGACGGCGAAACGGTCAATGTCTCCGTCGGGCTCGATGGCCTCACCATCAATGGCAGGATGGCCGAAGCCGCCTGACGGCAGGGCAGGGGCCTCGCCGGCATCCAGCCGGTGGGGCCCCTTGGCCTTCCTTCCCCTCGGTTGTATGCCCCCTCCTCAAGGCCCGGCCAGTCGGGCAAGAGCGAGGAAACACGAGCATGGACCCGATCCTGGTTGAAGTGACGCGCGGTGGCCGTGTCGAATCCGCCCACCACGGTGCCGCCGCCGTCATCGACGCCAGCGGCAAGGTCGTCTTCTCCGCCGGCGACATCGACACCGCCATCTTCCCCCGCTCCGCCGTCAAATCCATGCAGGCGCTGCCCATGGTCGAAACCGGCGCCGCCGCCCGCCTCGGCCTCACCGACGCCGAAATCGCCCTCGCCTGCTCCTCCCACAACGGCGAGGAAATCCACACCGCCGTCGCCGCCTCCATGCTCGCCAAGGCCGGCCGTGACGTCTCCTGCCTCGAATGCGGCACCCACTGGCCGAGCCACGACGCCTCCGCCCGCAAGCTCGCCGCCGCCGGCCTGACGCCCAGCGCCCTGCACAACAACTGTTCCGGCAAGCACTCCGGCTTCATCTGCCTCTCGTGCGACCAGGGCCACGACCCCAAGGGCTATATCGGCCCTGACCACCCCGCCATGCGCATGATCACCGCCGCTCTCTCCGAGATGACCGGCACCGTCCTCGACGAACGCAACCGCGGCACCGACGGCTGCTCCATCCCCACCTTCGCCATCCCCCTCCGCGGCATCGCCCACGGCTTCGCCCGCTACGGCACCGGCAACGGCATGGCCCCCGACCGCGCCGCCGCCGCGGCCAAGATCCGCGCCGCCGTCACCGCCAACCCGATGATGGTCGCCGGCACCAAGCGCTTCGACACCCTGATGATGCAGGCCATGGGCGCCCGCGTCTTCTGCAAAGGCGGCGCCGAGGGCGTCTTCTGCGCCTCGCTCCCCGAACTCGGCTACGGCATCGCCGTCAAATGCGACGACGGCGCCGGCCGCGCCGCCCAGGTCGTCGGCGCCGCCCTCATCGAACGCTTCCTCCGCCCCGAAGGCGAAGCCGGCCAAGCGGTCGCGCGCCTCGCCCGCCCCGCCCTCGAAAACTGGAACAAAATCCACGTCGGCGACCTCCGCCCCGCCGCCGCCCTCGCCTAAGCCGGCCTGCCCACACGCCCCTGGCCCACCCGGGCCGATCCGCCTATCGTCCCGCCACGATCCAACCAAGGGAGGTTTCCCAATGAAAACCCGCCGGCTCCTTCTCGGCCTCGGCCTCGCGGCCCTCACGGCCGCGTCCATGCCCGCCCGCGCCGAAACCGTGTTCAAATGGGCCAACGATGGCGACGTCCGCGCCATGGACCCCTACACGCTCGACGAAACCGTCCAGAATTCCTTCCTCGGCAACATCTACGAACCGCTTGTCCGCCGCACCAAAACGCTCGGCATCGAGCCCGCGCTGGCCGCCAGCTACGAGCAGACTGGCCCCACCACCTGGCGTTTCCATCTCCGCCCCAACGTCAAATGGCAGGACGGCCATGCCTTCACCGCCGATGACGTGATCTTCTCCTACCAGCGCATTACCTCGAAAACCTCGCAGACCGGCGGCAACGTGGCCTCCGTCAAGGAAGTCCGCAAGATCGACGACCTCACCGTCGACTTCGAGACCAAGACGCCCGACCCCATCCTGACCGCATGGTTCACCAACTGGCCGATCGTCCCCAAGCATTGGATGGAGGCCAACAATTCCGCCGCCCCCGTCATCATGGGCCAGGGCGAGAACTTCGCCCTCCGCAACGCCATGGGCACCGGCGCCTTCAAGCTCGGCGCCCGGGAGCCCGACCGGAAGACCATCCTCGAAAAGAACACGGGCTGGTGGGACAAGCCCGAGCATAACCTCGATCGCGTCGAGTTCACCGTCATCTCCTCGGCCGCGACCCGCGTCGCCGCCCTGCTATCCGGCGAGATGGACATGATCTACTCGGTGCCCCCCCAGGACATCGACCGCATCAAGCAGGCCCCTGGCATCAAAGTCATCCAGGGCCCCGAACTGCGCACCATCTATCTGGGCCTCGACGTCCTGCGCGACGAACTCCTCTTCTCCAACGTCAAGGGCAAGAACCCGTTCAAGGACCTCCGCGTCCGCCAGGCCATGGCGCTGGCCATCGACGAGGACGCCATCGTCAGCCGCGTCATGCGTGGCCAGGGCCGTCCCACCTGGATGATGTGGGGCCCCGGCGTCAACGGCTACAATCCCGATCTCGACCATCGTCCCAAGCCCGACGTGGCCAAGGCCAAGGCGCTGCTCGCCGAAGCCGGCTACCCCCAGGGCTTCGAGGTCACGCTTGACTGCTCCAATGACCGCTACATCGCCGACGAGCAGATCTGTGTCGCCCTCTCCGCGATGTATGCCCGCATCGGCGTCAAGGTGAACGTCTTCGCCCGGACCAAGGTCAAGTTCTTCGCCGACATCGCCTACCCAGACTACAAGACGAGCTTCTACATGCTCGGCTGGACCCCCAGCACCTACGACGCCGACAACGTCATCCGCGACCACATCGTCTCGCGCAGCATGAAACTGTCGGTCAACAACGACCCCGGCTACTCCAACCCGCGGGTCGACCAGCTTGAGGCGATGATCTCCCAGGAGCTCGATGCCAAGAAGCGCCAGGGCATGATCGACGAGGTCACCAAGATCGTGCAGGATGACCTGCCCTTCATCCCCCTCCACCAGCAGGGCATCACCTGGGCGGCGCGCGACAACATTGTCCTCACCCAGCCCGCCGACAACTCCTTCCCGATGCGCTGGGTCACCAAGAAGTAACCCTGCGATTGATGCTGTAACTGGCGGGGGCACCGCTGTATAAGCCCCCGCCATGAGCCAGACACTGACCCTGGACGCCGCCGGCGAAATCGCCCGGCGGCGTACCTTTGCCATCATCTCGCATCCCGACGCCGGCAAGACCACGCTCACCGAGCATCTGCTGCGCGCCGGCGGCGCCATCCAGCTCGCCGGCAACGTCCGCGCCAAGGGCGAGCGCCGGCGCACGCGCTCCGACTGGATGGGCATCGAGCGCGACCGCGGCATCTCCGTCGTCACCTCGGTGATGACCTTCGAATACGCCGGCTGCGTTTTCAACCTGCTCGACACCCCCGGCCACGAAGACTTCTCCGAGGATACCTACCGCACGCTGACCGCCGTCGACGCCGCCGTCATGGTCATCGACGCCGCGAAAGGCATCGAGGCCCGCACGCGCAAACTCTTCGAAATCTGCCGCATGCGCGACATCCCAATCCTCACTTTCATCAACAAGATGGACCGCGAGGCCCAGGACCCATTTGCGCTTCTCGACGAGGTCTCCTCCTCCCTCGCCCTCGACACCGCGCCCGTCACTTGGCCCGTCGGCCGCGCCGCCGACTTCGCCGGCACCTACGACATCCGCAAGCGCGCCTATCACCTGACCAGCGACCTCTCCCAGTCCGACCCCCGCCTCATCGCCGTCGCCGAGGAGATCGACCTCGTCCACGCCGCCCTGCCCGAGTTCGACGAGGAAAGCTTCGCCGCTGGCCACCTGACCCCCGTCTTCTTCGGCTCCGCCATCAAGCACATCGGCGTCTCCGACCTGCTCGACGGCCTCGCCGAATACGGCCCCAAGCCCCGCGCCCAACCCGCCGACACCCGCGTTGTTGAAGCCAACGAGCCCGGCCTCACCGCCCTGGTCTTTAAGATCCAGGCCAACATGGACCCCAACCACCGCGACCGCATCGCCTTCGCCCGCGTCTGCTCCGGCCGCCTCGTCCGCGGCATGCGCCTCAAGCAGGTCCGCACCGGGAAGACCATCCCTCTCCACGCGCCGCAGTTCTTCTTCGCCCGCGAACGCGAAATCGCCGACGAAGCCTTCGCCGGCGACGTCGTCGGCATCCCCAACCACGGCACGCTCCGTATCGGCGACACCCTCTCCGAATCCGAGGACATCAACTTCGTGGGCGTCCCCTACTTCGCCCCCGAAATCCTCCGCCGCGTCCGCCTCGACGACGCCATGAAAGCCAAGAAACTCCGCCAGGCCCTGCAGGAACTCGCAGAGGAAGGCGTCGTCCAGCTCTTCCGCCCGCAGGACGGCGCGCCCCCCATGGTCGGCGTCGTCGGCACCCTTCAGCTCGACGTCCTCGTCTCCCGCCTCGCCGCCGAATACGGCGTCAAGATCGGCTTCGAGGAAACCCCCTTCCAGCTCGCCCGCTGGGTCTCCGGCGACAAACTCAAAGTCCAGCGCTTCATCGAATCCAACCGCTCCTCCATGGCCGACGACGTCGACGGCGACCCCGTCTACCTCGCCACGTCCAACTTCATGATGCGCCGCACCGCCGAACTGAACCCCGACCTCACCTTCCGCGACATCAAGGACTTCCGCGCCGACAAAACCGCTGCTTGATCCGTATCAAGGCGCGCCCTCCCCGGCGCGCCTATCCTGCCGCCATATCAACGGCAGGAGCATTTCATGACATCCAATCAGCAACCCAAGGTCTGGGTCGTCATCGCCGACGGCGAACACGCCCGCGTCGTCTCCCCCACGGTCTCCGAAGGCCAGTTCCACACCGTCCTCACCTTCGATTCCGACAGCGCCCACCTGCGCACCTCCGACATGGTCACCGAAGGCCCCGGCCGCGTGCACGAAAGCGCCAGCACCTCGCGCCACAGCATCACCGCGCGCACCGACCCACACGACCAGGCCAAGCACAAATTCGCCGCCGAAGTCGGCCGCATGATCAACGACCACGACCACCGCAAGGAGTTCGACCAACTCGTCCTCATCGCCCCCGCCCACGCGCTCCACGACCTCCGCGAAGCCCTCTCCCCACAGGCCACCGCCAAAGTCGTAGGCACCGCCAGCAAGGATCTCGTGAAGGTCACCGACCACGACCTCGCCAAACACCTCGGCAAGTGGTGGCTTGCACCGGCGGCGTGAAGAAAAGAGGCGCCGCCGGCCAGGGGCCGAGAGGCCCCTGGACCCCACTCCATCTCTTGGCTGGATCACCGGCCTTCAGCTGATAACTGCTTCCTTAGCGCCGCAGGCAATCAACCATCGTGACCGCACAGCCAGCTGTGCGGTCACATCTGTTTGCAGGCTTCGCCGGTCTCCCCCTCGATATCGTGGGATTGCGACCGAAGGCCGCGTCCACAGCCGCGAGCAGTGATGGGTTCCTAGGGCCTCGGGGCCCTAGGCCGGCGGAGCCTTCCCTTGCTACCCTCCCTCTCAGATCGCAGGAGCCCCCGTATGTCCGTCACCACCGTCAGCCACGCCGCCCCCGACGCCTTCGAGCGCGGCCTGCGCGCCTTCTTCGAATACCGCGACCTCGGCATCGCCGGCGCCTCCACCGGCAAGGTCGGCGCCCACGTTATTCGCGCCGTGCCTGGCGAGGGCGCCAAGCCGGAGTGGCACATTCACGAGCTCGATTTCCAGATGGTCTACGTGCTCAAGGGCTGGGTCGAGTTCGAATACGAGGACAAGGGCTTCGTCCGCCTCGAAGCCGGCTCCAGCGTCTACCAGCCCCCCCGCATCCGCCACCGCGAGGTCCGCCACAGCGACGACATCGAAATGCTGGAAATCACCTCTCCGGCCGAGTTCGTCACCAAGGTCGTCCCCGCGCCGGGCTGACGCTACTCCAGCGTCACAAAAATCGAATGGCGAAACTTGCCCTCCACGGCTTGGGAGATATGCCCCTTGCCGTGCGTGTCCTCCACCAGGAACACCTCGCCCGCCCCGATGATGCGGCTCTCCCCGTCGCTGACCGTCACCTTCACGGCACCATCGAGATTGATGATGTACTGCCGTCGCGGCGCCGGGTGCCATGAATAGTCATAGGTCCCCGGCGTCGCCCGGAAGATGATCCCCGTCGCCGGCAGCCGCGCCGACATCTTCCCCCCAGGTCCCTCCGTCACCCAATCCACCTCGATATCGCGGAAATGCGTCTCGCCCTGCTCATCGACATAGAGGTTGTGAATCCGCATCGTCTTAGCTCCCTGAGTTATCCGCGCGCTACGCCAGCCGCCCATATTTCCGCATAACCTCCTGCAGCCGATCGAGCGGCAGCGCGCGCGACGTGCGGCCGAACTGGCCCACCATCGTCTCCGCCATGCACACGGCATTCAGGATCGCCTCCTCTGTCGCCTCCGCCGCCGCCTCGAACAGCGGCGTCATCGTCTCCGCCGCCACCGTCCGCACCGTGCTCACCGGCGTCTTCGGGTTCACCCGGTTGCCGGTGGAGAAAGCCAGGAAGATATCGCCCGAGTTGTTGCCACCGATGCCGCCGACCCAGGCGAGCCCAGTCGTCGCCCGCCGCGCCAACCGCTGACACTGCACCGGCAGCAGCGGCGCATCGGTGGCGATCACGACGATGATCGAGCCGGTATCCGGCGGCAGGTCGCGCGGCGTTGGCACCTCGGCGGTCGTGATCTCCCGTCCCACCGGCACACCATCGACGCGGAACAGCGCCCGCTCGCCATAATTCGCCTGCACCAGCGCACCCACCGTGTAGCTGGCGCCATCGACGCTCACCACCCGCGACGCCGTCCCCGTGCCGCCCTTGAACTCATGGCAGTTCATCCCCGTGCCGCCACCGGTATTGCCCTCCGCAACCGGCCCCGACGCCGCGGCATCCATCGCCGCCAACGCCAGCTCCGTCGTCACCGGAAAACTCGCGCTGTCCGAAAGCCACCCGTCATAGGTCTCGGCCGCCACCGGCAGATGAAACGCCTGGGGCGCATTGTCCCGCACCGCCAAAGCGCAGATGGCATCACGTACCAGGCCGACCGAATAGGTGTTGGTGATGCAGATCGGCGCCCCGATCAGCCCCTGGTCGGCGATCCACATCAGCCCCGTCATCTCGCCATTGCCGTTGAACGAGTGCGAGCCGGCATAGACGTTCTCCGTCCAGATATCGTCCCCCGCCGGCCAGATCGCCGTCACCCCGGTCCGCACCACCGACGGCACGTCATGTATCAGGCTGGCCTGCCCGACCTTCACCCCCGCCACATCGGTGATCGCATTCCACCGCCCCGTCGGCAGCCGCCCGGTGCTGATACCCAACTCGCGAAGACGCGCGCGCTTCATGAAAACCTCCTGCCCCTGTATCGAAGTGTTCCAACCCTCCCACGGCGCGATGCGATGGTCTATACGCCCGCCAAAGCCCTGGAGGACTCCATGAAACGCCGCGCCTTCCTCGCCGCCACCGCGACCACGATCGCCGCCCCCGCCATCGCCCAGCTCTCCAAGACCCTCGTCTTCATCCCCCAGGCCAACCTCACCAGCCTCGACCCCATCTGGACCACTGCCACCGTCACCCGCAACTACGGGTTCATGGTCTTCGACACCCTCTTCGGCCTCGACGAAGCCCTCGAACCCTCGCCCCAGATGGCCGAAAGCGCCCTCGTCGAAGACGACGGCAAGCGCTGGACCATCAAGCTGCGCGATGGCCTGATGTTCCACGACGGCACCAAAGTGCTCGCCCGCGACTGCGCCGCTTCCCTCAAGCGCTGGATGCAGCGCGACGGCGTCGGCCAGACCATCGCCGCCCGCATGGATGCCCTCGAAACCCCCGACGACCGCACCCTCGTTTTCCGCCTCAGAAAACCGTTCCCCTCGCTTCCTTTCGCATTGGCAAAAACCCAGCCCAGCCCCCCCTTCATCATGCCCGAGCGCATCGCCAACTCCGTCGATGCCTCCAAGCAGATCACCGAAGTCGTCGGCTCCGGCCCCTTCCGCTTCGAACAGAAAGAGCTCGTCTCCGGCAGCCTCGCCGTCTTCACCAAATTCGCCCAATACAAGCCGCGCGACGGCAAGCCGAGCTTCACTGCCGGCGCCAAGAACGTCCTCGTCGACCGCGTCGAATGGAAAGTCATCCCCGACCCCTCGACCGCCAACAACGCACTCCGCTCCGGCGAAGCCGACTGGATCGAAATCCCCCTCCCCGACCTCATCGGCCAGCTCAAGGCCGACCGCAACGTCGTCGTCGACCGCCTCGACCCCTTCGGCCTCTACCCCGTCATGCGCCCCAACATGGCCGTCCCCCCCACCGACAACCGCCTCCTCCGCCGCGCCCTCCTCGCCGCCATCAAGCCCGTCGACGTCATGCAATCCTTCATGGGCGACGACGCCGCCTCCTACACCGCCCCCATCGGCCTCTTCCTCAAAGGCACCCCCTACGAGAACGACGCCGGCATGGACGTCGTCGGCGGCATCAAATCCGACGCCGACGTCAAAGCCATGATCAAGGACGCCGGCTACAACGGCGAACGCATCGTCCTCATGCACCCCACCGACCAACCCTTCTACGACGCCATGAGCCAGGTCGGCGCCGCCCGCCTCAAACAGGTCGGCTTCAACATCGACGATCAGGCGATGGATTGGGGCACCGTCGTCCAACGCCGCGCCAAACGCGACCCGCTCGACAAAGGCGGCTGGTCGCTCTTCTGCACCTCCTTCCCCGGCGCCGACTACGTCGACCCGCTCTCCGCCCCAGGCATCCGCACCAACGGCGCCAAAGGCTGGTACGGCGCCCCCGAAATCCCCGCCATCGAAGCCCTCCGCGAAGCCTGGATCGACAGCGCCGACCTCGCCGAAAAGAAACGCCTCGCCCGCCAGATCCAGCAAGCCGTCTTCGACGAAGCCCTCCTCATCCCCCTCGGCAACTACCGCCAATCCGCCGCCTGGCGCAAAAACATCACCGGCCATCTTAAGGGGCCGGTCCCTGTCTTCTGGAACGTTGCCAAGGGGTAAGAAAGAGGGCTCCGCCGGCCAAGGGCCCCGCGGCCCTTGGAACCCATCCACGCTCGCGGCTGTGGCAAAAACCTTCAGCTGCTAACGCCTTCCTTAGCGCCGCAGGCAAGAAACACAGCGCCCCGCACGATGCTTCGTGCGGGGCGCAATGTTTTTCGGCTTCGCCAGCGACCCCGGCGAAAGGGCGAGACATCAACTGAAGAAAGCCAATCCAGCCGCGTGAGTGGATGGGGTTCTTAGGGATCGAGCGGACCGTGGCCGAAGGCCGCGTAAGCCGCTCGATGGCCCTAAGCCGGCGGAGCCTTCCTTACCCCCCGTTCCAGATCAAACTCCGATTGATCTCCCCGATCGTCCGCACCCCCGAGTTCGCCATCGCCGTGCTGAGTTCATGCCGCAGCAGGTCGATCACCCGCGTCACCCCCGCTTCGCCGCCCGCCCCGCAGCCCCAGATCGTCGCCCGTCCCGTCTGCACCGCGTTCGCCCCGAGGGCGAGTGCCTTGACGATATCGAGCCCACGCCGGATGCCGCTATCGACGATGATCGTCGCCTTCCCGCCGATCGCCGCCACGATGCCTGGCAGCGCGTCGAACGTTGCCACCGCGGCATCGAGATTGCGTCCGCCGTGGTTCGACACCACGACGCCGTCCGCCCCCGCGGCCACCACGTCGAGCGCGTCCTGCGGATGCATGATGCCTTTCACCAGCAGCTTGCCCGGGAAGATCTCGCGCAGCCGCCGGATCTCCGGCAGATCGACGGTATCGTCGAGTTTGTAGCGATGCTCGATCTTCGGCCGTATCGCGGGATCATTGAATTCCGGCGGATGGTTGCGCAGCTTCGGCATTCCGCCGTCAGCGAAATATTTGAACAGCGTGCCGAACATCCACCGCGGATGCAGGATCATGTCGGTCACGTTCTCCACCGTCGGCCGGAACGGCAGCCCGAACCCGTTGCGGGCGTTGTATTCCCGGTTCGGCGACACCGGCGTATCCACCGTCACCACCAGCGCCTCGAACCCGGCGTCCGCGGCCCCCCGCACAATCTTGTAGGAATGTTCCCGGTCCGGCCAGACATAGAGCTGCATCCACAGCCGCCCGCCGACCTCCTTCGCCACCCGCTCGAGCGAGACCATCGACCCTGTTGCCATCGTGTAGGGAATGCCCGCCTTCTTCGCCGCCTTCGCCAGTTCCAGTTCGGCCTCATACCAGAACAGGCCAGACCCTCCGGTCGGTGCGATCGCCATCGGCAGCCCCATCGGCTTGCCGAACAGCGTCGTGCCAAGCTCGCGGTTGGACACATCGAGCGGCGCCCGCGGCATGATCTTGATCCGCTCGATCGCCGCGCGGTTGTTACGCATCGCGATCTCGTCCTCGGTCGCCCGATCGATGAATTCGAACAGCGATTTCGGCAGCCGCCGCTTCGCCGCAAGGCGGATATCGGCAACGTTGAAGCAATTCTCCAGGCTGGTCATGCCGGTATCTCCTTGCGGCTAACTGCGTCTTTTTAAAGCGTGGGCAGCGCGTAGGGAACGTCGTACTTCTTGTGCAGCGCTTCCAGCTCGCCCGAGTATTTCATGTAGAAGATGAACGTGTTGATCCAGTTCAGCAAATCCTGCTGCCCCCGGCGCACGCCGATGGTCAGCGGGTTGTCCCGGATCGACAGCTTGATCTCGAGCTTCTTGTCCGGGTTCTGCTTGGCGATCACCGCCGAGGTGACACTCCCCGTCACGATCCCGTCCACCTGCCCCGACAGCAGCGCCTGCATCACCCCCGCATCATCGTCGAAGCGCAGGATCGTGCAGCCCGGCGGTGCGATCGGCGAAAACGCCACGTCCTGCGTATTCCCCCGCACCAGCCCGATCTTCAGCCCCGAGGTATCCGCCACCGTCTTGATCGCCCGCCCCTGCGGCGCCAGGATAACCTGTTGCACATCCGAATAGACGCTGCTGAACTGCACCTGCAATGCCCGCTCCGGCGTCGGCGCGAAGGTCGCGATGATGATGTCCGCCCGGTTGTTCAGCAGCGTCGGAATCCGGCTCGGTCCTGTCACCTGCACGATCTCCAGCGCCACGCCGAGCCGCTTCGCCATCGCCTTGGCCATGTCGACGTCGAGCCCTTCCGGCTCCATCGTCTTGCCCATGTTCCCATAGGGCGGGTTGGTCACGTCGATGCCGATCAGCACCTTCCCCCGCTTCAGGATGTCATCGATCGTCTGTGCCTGCGCCCCTCCGGCAATCAGCCCAAGAAACGCCGCCGCAAGCAAAACCCGTCTGAACATGGTGTCCTCCCTGATTTCTTGTTTTAGCCGCCAGCCCCCGCGGGCGTGCGGCGCGTCGAACGCGACAGGCGAAGTTCCAGTCGCTGGCTCGCGAACGACAGCGGCCAGCACAGCAAAACGTACAGCCCCGCCACAGTGGAATAAACCGTGAAGGGCTGCAACGTGACGTTACTCACCAGCTGTCCGGCACGGGTGATTTCCAGAAACCCGATCAGCGCCGTCACCGACGTCCCCTTGATCAGCTGCACCAGAAACCCGACCGTCGGCGCCACCGCCGTGCGCATCGCCTGCGGCACCACCACCAGCCGCATCGCCTGCAACCACGACAGCGACAGCGCCCGCGCGGCCTCCCACTGCGTCCGCGGGATCGCCTCGATCGACCCCCGCCAGATCTCGCCCAGGAAAGCCGCCGTATGCAGCGACAGCGCCATCATCGAGGCCGTCCACGCATCCACGTTGATGCCCACCAGCCCGAGCCCGAAGAACGCCACGAACAACTGCAACAGCAAGGGCGTATCCTGGAACAATTCGATGAACCCCATCGCCGCCCATCGCCCGATCCGCCCCGGCTGCACCCGCAGCACCGCCACCAGCAGCCCGCCCACGCCGCCGATCACCAGCGCGCCGATCGACAGCGCCGCCGTCCAGCGCAGCGCCGCGACAATGAAGAAAAACTCTGTCTCCCCGAACGGCCGCATCAGGACCAGCGCTGCCGCTCGAACAGCGCCCGATACGCCACCCGGAATGCCATCCGAAACAAGGTCGCCATCACCAAGTAGATCGCCAGCACCACCGCGTACACCTCGAACGCCCGGAACGTCCTCGATTGCAACACGTTCGCGATCGACGTCAGATCCTCTGCCGCCACCGCCGACACCACCGCCGACCCCAGCAGCAGCAACACGAACTGGCTCGCCAGCGCCGGAAACACCGCCCGCAGTGCCGGGCGAAAGATCACAAACCGGAATATCTGCACCGGCCGCAGCCCCAGCGCCTCCCCCGCCTCGATCTGCGCCCGCGGCACCGCCTCCACCCCCGCCCGCAGAATCTCGCTGGCGTAGGCTCCAAGATTCGTCGCCATCGTCAGCAGCGCCGCCTGGTTCGGCGTCAGCTTCATGCCCGCCATCGGCAACGCGAAGAACACAAAAAACAACTGCACCAGCAGCGGCGTATTGCGAATGATCTCTACATACACAAGCACAAGCCGCGACGCCCAAACCGGCCCGTTCATCCGCGCATAGGTGCACACCACCGCGAGAACGAGCCCGCACAGCACCGCCAGCGTCGTCAGCCGCACCGTATAGAACGCCCCCCACATCAGATCATCGAACGCGGCAAACACCGGCCCGAACTGAAAAATATAGGTCACGCCCGCGCGATCCCCCGACAGCCCAGCCCGCCCCCAGCCCTGCAGGCAGCCTCCCGGAACGAACGGCATAACGGCGTCATCGGCATTTCCCCTGCGAGCTCTTGCGGCACGGCAGCCCCCGAAGTGGGGCACGCAGGACCCATCCGGTCAAGCGCCGCTGTGGATCATCCGCCGCCAATCGCCCATGATCCCCGAAAGCCCGGAGGACCGCCCCCATGCCCGCCACCATGCCCACCCCCTTCTCCCTCGACGCTTTCTCCCTCGCCGGCAAAGTCGCCCTCATCACCGGCGCCTCCCGCGGCCTCGGCCGCGCCATGGCCGACGCCATGGCCCGCGTCGGCGCCCATGTCATCCTCAACGGCCGCGACCAGGCCGCCCTCGACGACGCCGTCGCCTCCCTCACCTCAGCCGGCCTCGCGGCCTCCTCCGCCGCCTTCGACGTCACCGACGAAGAAGCCGCCACCGCCGCCATCGCCGCCATCGCCGCCCGCCACGGCCACCTCGACATCTTCGTAGGGAACGCCGGCATCCAGCACCGCAAACCCCTCCTCGAATGGGAAACCGCCGACTGGTCCCGCATCCTGCTCACCAACCTCACCAGCCAGTTCGTCCTCGCCCGCGAAGCCGCCCGCCCCATGGTCAAGCAAGGCAGCGGCCGCATCCTCTTCACCACCTCCATCATGGGCCCCCGCGTCGCCCGCCCCACCGTCCCCGGCTACGCCGCCGCCAAAGGCGGCCTCGACGCCCTCACCCGCGCGCTGGCCGTCGAGCTCGGCCCCAAAGGCATCACTGTCAACGCCATCGCCCCCGGCTTCTTCTCCACCGAACTCAACACCGCCCTCGTCAACGACGAGAAATTCACCGCCTGGGTCTCCGGCCGAACCCCTCTCGGCCGCTGGGGCAACCCCAGCGAAATCGGCGGCATCGCCGTCTTCCTCGCCTCCGGCGCAGCCTCCTACGTCAACGGCCAGTCGTTCTACATCGATGGCGGCTTGACGTCGGCGATGTAGGAAAAGGGCTCCGCCGGCTTAGGGCCGAGAGGCCCTAAGAACCCAAAAACCTTCTCGGCTGGATCACCAACCTTCAGCCGCAATCCCACGATCTCTGACGCGCGCCTTCGCGCGGCGAAGAGAGCGACAGCGGTTTGCCTTCAAACCGCGATAGCGTTCCACTCCACAACTACACCCTTCGACCGAGGAGACTGGCGAAGCCAATCAACCCTCACCACCGCACTCCACGATGCCCAGTCGCACCGTTTGATTGCCTGCGGCGCCACGAAAGCGGTTATCAACTGAAGAACGAGCCCACAGCCGCGTTAAGTGAACGGGTTCTCAGGGCCCGTGGCCCTGAGCCGGCGGAGCCTTCCGCCCCTTCCTCCGCCCCGCTATACCCAACGCCAAACGCGCCCCGAGGAATCCCCCGATGACGTCCCAGCCCGGCCTCCCCACCCTCACCGTGGACGGTCCCATCGCCACTCTCCGTTTCAATCGTCCCGAGGTGCACAACCGCATCGAGCCCGACGACATCACCGAGATCATGCGCCTGCTCGACCGCGTCGACACCGACACCAACATCTTGGTCCTCATCCTCGCCGCCTCCGGAAAATCCTTCTCGTCGGGCTTCTACATCAACGCCATCGGCACCCGCGCCGAATCCACTACCGCCGGCTTCGACGCCATGACCGACCGCATGGAGCGCGTCCGCGTCCCCGTCATCGCCGCGCTCAACGGCGGCGTCTACGGTGGCTCCACCGACCTCGCCCTCTCCTGCGATTTCCGCGTCGGCGTCCACGGCATGCAGATGTTCATGCCCGCCGCCAGGCTCGGCCTGCACTACTACCCCGGTGGCATGCAGCGCTACGTCAGCCGCCTTGGCGTCGACACCGCCAAGCGCCTCTTCCTCCTCGCCGAGCGCCTCGACGCCGACGAGCTTCTCCGCATTGGCTTCCTCACCCAGCTCGTCGCCCCCGAGGCGCTGTCCGACACCGTCGCCGAGCTCGCCGCCACCCTCGTCGCCAACGCCCCCCTCGCCGTCCAGGGCATGAAGACCGCGCTTAACGACATCGCCCGCGGCGACGCCGACCTCGATGCCATCGCCGCCCGCGCCGCCCGCGTCGCCAAGTCCGCCGACCTCCAGGAAGGCCGCGCCGCCTTCATGGAAAAGCGCTCGCCCAAGTTCATTGGCGCCTGAGAGCATGATCGTCGCAGGCGGAATCGCCGGAGACGTGAATCATTCTCTCCACACATAGGGAGCAACAAGCAATGAAAGTCGGCTTCATCGGCGTCGGCAACATGGGTGGCCCCATGTGCCGCAACATCATCAAGAACACCAACCACGAAGTCGTCGTCTACGACCAGAATCCGGCCGCCATGGCTGCCTGCGCCGGCGCCACCCAGGCCGCCTCGCTGGCCGACCTCGCCACCACCTGCGACGTCGTCATCACCTCGCTGCCCATGCCCGCCATCGTCGAGCAGGTCGTCCTCGGCGACGGCGGCCTGGCCGCCCACATGCGCCCCGGCACCACCTACATCGACCTCTCCACCAATTCCCCCGGCACCGCCCGCCGCCTCCACGAGGCGCTCACCGCCAAGGGCATCGCCATGCTCGAGGCCCCCGTCTCCGGCGGCACCGTCCGCGCCGCCGATGGCTCCATCACCATCATGGTCGGAGCCGACCCCGCCGCCTTCGACGCCCAGCGCCCCCTGCTGGCCTCCTTCTCCGGCGAGGTCATCCATGTCGGCGCCATCGGCATGGGCTCGGTTGCCAAACTCATCAACAACCAGCTCGCCTTCACCAACATGGCCACCGCCGCCGAGGGCATCATGATGGGCCTCGCCGCCGGCATCGACCTCGACAAGCTCAGCCAGGTCATCCTCGGCAGCTCCGGCGCCTCCTCCGCCTACAAGGGCCTCATGACCCGCGCGATGACCGGCAACTTCGCCGCCGCCTTCGCCCTCGACCTCGCCCACAAGGACCTCCGCCTCTCCCAGCAGCTCGCCGACGAACTCGGTGTCCCCACCCCCAACGGCGCCGCCACCCTCAACCTCCTGCGCGCCGCCCGCGGCCTCGGCCTCGGCCCGTCGGACGTCACCGCCATGATCGCCGTCTACGAAAAGACCCTCGGCAAGGAGGCCAGGCTCGGATAACCCCATGCGGCCGCGCCCCACGCACCTGCTGATCGCCGCCGCCCTCGCGCTCCTCGTCGGCTGCGCGCCCGCCAACAACCCCTCCGCCGACCTCGGCTCCCTCGCCTACGCCGGCGGCGCCACCTATGTCGGCGCCATCAAGGACGGCAAGCCCAACGGCCAGGGCACCTACACCTACCCCAGCGGCGCCATATATGTCGGCGAGCTCCGCAACGGCCGCCGCCACGGCCAGGGCACCTATTTCTTCCCCGGCGGCGCCAAATACACCGGCGAGTTCAAGGACGACGTCTTCGACGGCCAGGGCACCTACAGCTTCGCCGACGGCAGCCGCTACATCGGCGGCTTCAAGTCCGGCCAGCGCTCCGGCTCCGGCAGCGCGCTCTTCCGCGACGGCAGCAAATACATCGGCGAATTCAAGGACGGCCACCGCAACGGCCCCGGCGCCGAATACGGCGTTACCGGCGAACTCCTGCGAACCGGCACCTGGCGCGACGACCAGCTCGTTGACACCCCCCCACCCACCGCCGAAGCCCCACCACCCGCACCCGCACCCGCACCCGCACCCGCACCCGCACCCGCACCCGCACCCGTCGCCCAGACCCCAGCGCCCCCTCCCCAGGCCGCCACCGCATCCCCCCCGCCCATCCCGGCACCAACCCCCACCCCCATGCCGCCGCTCACCGCCCACCAATCCGAGCTCCCCGCCGGCGCCATCATCCTCGGCGCCATGCGCTCCCAGGACCGCGCCCAGAAACTCCTCGCCGACAGCATCGCCCGCGCCCCCGACCTCGCCGCCTACCCCGCCCGCGTCGTCGACCAGACCACCGGCGACCAACACTTCTGGTTCGCCATCCTCACCCTCCCCCCCACTACCTCGCCGGCCGCCCTCTGCGCCGACCTCAAATCCCGCAACACCGACTGCTCCGTCGCCTCCGCCCGCTTCCTCCGCGCCCTCTCGCCCACCAACTGAACCCAGCCTCCCGCCGCCAAACCTTGCCCCCCGCCCGCCTTCCCCGTACACGGTGCCCCTTCTGCAGCGTGAGGTGACGGGCGTGAGCGAGGCGATCGAGACTGGACGGGACTTCATCCGCGACATCATCCAGGCCGACCTGGATGCCGGCCGCGTGCAAACCGTGGTCACCCGCTTCCCCCCTGAGCCCAACGGCTTCCTCCACATCGGCCACGCCAAGTCGATCTGCCTCAACTTCGGCATCGCCCGCGAATTCGCCGGCCGCTGCCACCTCCGCTTCGACGACACCAACCCCGTCAAGGAAGAGCAGGCCTTCATCGACTCCATCATGGCCGACGTCCGCTGGCTCGGCTTCGACTGGGGCGACAATCTCTTCCACGCCTCCGACTACTTCGAGCAGCTCTACGCCTGGGCCGAACACCTCATCGGAAAAGGCCTCGCCTACGTCGACGACCAGTCTCCCGACGAAATGCGCGCCGCCCGCGGCACCCTCACCGAACCCGGCCGCAACTCCCCCTTCCGCGACCGCACCCCCGCCGAAAACCTCGACCTCTTCCGCCGCATGCGCGCGGGCGAATTCCCCAATGGCGCCCGCATCCTCCGCGCCAAGATCGACATGGCCTCGGGCAACATCAACCTGCGCGACCCCGCCCTCTACCGCGTCCTCCACGCCACCCACCCCCGCACCGGCAACGCCTGGTGCATCTACCCCACCTACGACTTCGCCCACGGCCAGTCCGACGCCATCGAGGGCATCACCCACTCCGTCTGCACCCTCGAATTCGAAGACCACCGCCCCCTCTACGACTGGTTCCTCGAACACCTCCCCGTCCCCTCGCGCCCCCGCCAATACGAGTTCGCCCGCCTCAACATCGGCTACACCGTCCTCTCCAAGCGCGTGCTGACCACCCTCGTCCGCGACCATCACGTCGCCGGCTGGGACGACCCCCGCATGCCCACCATCGCCGGCCTCCGCCGCCGCGGCGTCCCCGCCGCCGCCATCCGCGACTTTGCTACCCGCATCGGCGTGGCCCGCGCCTATTCGGTGGTGGATTTCGCCTTGTTGGAACACTGCATCCGCGAACACCTAAACAAGTCCGCCCCCCGCCGCATGGCCGTCCTCCGCCCGCTCAAGGTCGTCATCGAAAACTACCCCGAAGGCCAGACCGAAACCCTCCCCGCCATCAACCACCCCGACGACCCCGACCAGGGCACGCGTGACATCACCTTCGCCCGCGAACTCTACATCGAGCAGGACGACTTCCTCGAAGAGCCCCCGAAAAAGTTCTTCCGCCTCGCCCCCGGCCGCGAAGTCCGCCTCCGCTACGGCTACTTCATCACCTGCCAGTCAGTGGTGAAAAACGCCGCCGGCGACATCGTCGAACTCCGCTGCACCTACGACCCCGCCACCAAAGGCGGCAACGCCCCCGACGGCCGCAAAGTCCAGGCCACCATCCACTGGGTCGCCGCCCCCACCGCGATCCCCGCCGAAATCCGCCTCTACAACCACCTCTTCTCCCGCCCCGACCCCGCCGCCGAAGGCGAAATCTTCGACCACCTCAACCCCGACTCCCTCGAAATCCTCTCCGGCTGCCTCGTCGAACCCGCCCTCGCCCAAGCCAACACCGCCGAAACCGTCCAATTCGAACGCACCGGCTACTTCGCTCCGGACCCCGACAGCACCCCCACCAAACTCGTCTTCAACCGCACCACCGGCCTCCGCGACACCTGGGCCAAAGTGAACAAAACCGGCTAATCACCCCGTAGGGCGGATAAGCGAAGCGCATCCGACACAGACGCGAAGCGGCGACGAAAGCGACCGCGGATCGGCTTCGATCCGCGATAGCGCTCCCCTCCACACCCATCGAACCGCTTCGCCGAGGCCCACACCCCCAAACCCACCTCCCCCTTGCCATCCACCCCCAACTCCCCCCACCCTCCCCGAAACAACCCGCGCCCCCAACAACCGCGCGCGCCCTCGGGAGACCCCCATGCTGCTGCCCCCCGAAGCCTTCGCCCACGTTCCCGAACTCCTCGGCCTCATCACACCCCCCGAAGAGTCCCGGATGCGCATGTCCCTCGCCTCCTTCGACGCCTTCGACGCCCTCGCCGCCAAGATCGGCCTCCCCCCCACCTGGCGCCGCACCCACGAAGAACGCGAAGCCGTCCGCCAAGCCGCCCTCGCCGGCCGCCTCGACGCCGACCTCTGGGTCTTCGCCTACGGCTCCGTCATGTGGGACCCCGGCTTCCACGCCACCGAAATCCGCCGCGCCACCCTCCCCGGCTGGCACCGCGGCTTCCGCCTCCGCGTCCCCTTCGGCCGCGGCACCCCCGACCAACCGTGTCTCCAGGGCAGCCTCGACGAAGGCGGCATCTGCCACGGCCTCGCCTTCCGCATCCCCGCCCACGCCGCCGACCGCGAAACCGAAATCCTCTGCATGCGCGAAATGATCTGCGAGGGCTACATCGCCCTCTTCCTCCCCCTCGAAACCCCCCAAGGCCCCATCGAAGCCCTCTGCTTCACCTCCGACACCGCCTGCGCCGCCTACGTCCTCCTCGACGACCACGAAACCGCCCGCATCATCGCCACCGCCTCCGGCTTCCTCGGCACCAACCAGGACTACCTCGACAACATCGTCACCAAACTCCACCAACTCAACGTCCCCGACCCCAAAACCGACCGCCTCGCAGCACTGACCCAAACCCTCCGCAACCCCCACCCGAGGTAACGACGGTCACCTTCACCGTTCACGACGCGCCCCTCTCCTGAAGCGTCCCCCAAACTTGAAACGTCTTCATTGCGAAGAGCCGAGCGACGCGGCAACCCAGCGACGCGCCGCCGCACCCCAAGCGCCGCCCTTCAACGAAGACCCCTTCCCTAGAGTGCGATCGCTTGAGGCCGATGGGTCAGAAAGCGTGAATCACGCTCTAGCGCCGCAGGCAATCGAACCCAACGATCGCACAGACCATCGTACGGTCGCAGGGGTTTAATGGGCTTCGCCACTCCCCGCCCGGAGATCGTGGGATGTCAACCGAAGGCCGCCGATGCAGCCAAGAGGTGTTGCGGGATCCAAGGGATCGAGCGGACCGTGGCCGAAGGCCGCGTAAGCCACTCGATGCCTTTGGCCCGCGGAGTGCCTTCCCTTTATTTCCGCCCCCCCGATGCAACATCGCGTCCCGAGTGCCATGTATGGAAAACTCATCGCGGACCAGCCGCATGTCCTCCGGGACGATTTTCGACCTCGGCCGATCCAATCTCAATCCGTTCCTCTATTCCGAAATCGGGGTGGACGAGGGGGGAGCGGAGCTGAGTGTTGTTTCTCTCCTCGCCCGCAGTGGCCGCGATCCCTGGGATGAGGCGGCCAGTCTCGCCCGCATGCCTGCCTCGGCCGCCGTCGAGGCGTTGGCCTTCCTGATTTCCACTGTCCCCGGTTCGGTCTGGCCCATGCCGGCCGCCACCGTCATCGCCCGCCGTCTGGTCGGTGCCCTCCCCACCCGGGCCAGCGCCCCGGCCCGGGCCGCCCGCCCGTCCACCGTCGGCTTGGTCGACCGTTTCGGCTGGCAGATCGCCTTGGGTCTGCTCGGCGTCACCCTTCTCGCCCAGCTCCTCAAGTCCTGGCTCGAGTAACCCCGGGGATCCGTCCCCCAACTGGAGAACACCGATGGCCAAAGGTCAGCAGCGCAGCAATCGCGAGATCAAGAAGCCCAAGAAGTCGACCGCCGCGGTCGTCCCCGCCAACGCCACCATCGCCTCGATGATGCCGCAGCAGCGCCCGGCCCCGAAGTCCCCCAAGAAGTAGCGCCGCCCCGCCGGGCTTGATTCGCGGAGGCCATTTCCCACCTCGACGGGAAACTGTCACACTGCCGGTCATGGATCATCAAGCGCCTCCACCCCCGGGCGGCCGCGCACTCACGCCGCCCCGCCCGTCCGCCCTCGACGCCCGGGCCTCCGCCGTGCTGCGCGAGATCGTCGAGCAATACGTCGAAACCGGCGAGCCGGTCGGCAGCCGCACCCTCTCGCGCCGCCTGCCGCTCAGCCTGTCGCCGGCGACCATCCGCAACGTCATGGCCGACCTCACCGACGCCGGACTGTTGTTCGCCCCCCACACGTCCGCCGGCCGCCTGCCGACCGAGCTTGGCCTGCGCCTCTTCGTCGACGGCCTGCTCCAGTTCGGCGAGCTGACCGAGGACGAGCGCGAGTCCATCACCGCCAAGCTCGCCACCTCCGGCCGCTCCATCGAGGATACGCTGACCGAGGCATCATCGATGCTCTCCGGCCTCTCCGCCGCCGCCGGTCTTGTCCTGGCCCCCAAGAGCGAGGGCCCGCTGCGCCACATCGAATTCGTCCCCCTCGGCCCTGGCCGCGCCCTGGTCATCCTGGTCAACGCCGACGGCCACGTCGAAAACCGTGTCATCGAGACCCCGCCCGGCCTCCCCCCCTCGGCTCTCCAGCAGGCAGGCAACTACCTCAACGCCCGCCTCGCCGGCCGCGGCCTGCCCGAGGTGCGCAGTGTCGTCGCCGCCGAAATGGCGGAAAACCGCACCCAGCTCGACACCCTCTCCACCCTCGTCGTCGAAGCCGGCCTCGCCACCTGGAGCAGCGAGGGCCGCGGCGGCTCGCTGATCGTCCGCGGCCAGGCCCGCCTGCTGTCCGACATCACCCAGATCGAGCGCCTGTCGGCCATCCAGATGCTCTTCGAGCGCCTGGAGACCCAGGAGACCATGCTCAAGCTGCTCGAACTCGCCGAGGGCTCCGAGGGTGTCCGCATCTACATCGGCGCCGAGAGCGGCCTGTTCGGCACCTCCGGCGTGTCCATGGTCGTCGCCCCCGCCCGCAACGCCGCCAACCGCATCGTCGGCGCCATCGGCGTCATCGGCCCCACCCGCATCAACTACGGCCGCATCATCCCCGTCGTCGACTACACCGCGCGTGTTATCGGCCGTCTGCTGGGCTGAACTGCACGCTTCCTTCTTGTAGCCGGGGGGCGCGCCGACTAACTGAAGCGATCATGAGCACACACGACATTTCCCCGGACGCACACTCCAACGCGGCGCCGGCCGAAACGGCCGAAACCGCCATTCCCGCCTCCCCCGACGAACTGATGGCCGCCGCCACCGCCCGTATCGCCGAGCTTGAAGCCGCCCTTCTCGAAATGAAGGACCGCTGGATGCGCGCCGAGGCGGAAAACCAGAACGTTCGCAACCGCGCCAAGCGCGAGGTCGACGACGCCCGGCAGTATGCCGTCCAGGGCTTCGCCCGCGACGTCGCCGAGGCCGCGGAAAACCTCAAGCGTGGCATCGACTCCATGCCCGCCGCGGGGGGCAACGACATCATCGAGCGTCTGCGCGAGGGGTTCGTCGGCGTCGAGCGCAGCTTCCTCGGCCTGCTCGAACGCAACGGTATCAAGCGCGAAGACCCCACCGGCGCCGTCTTCGACCCCAACCTCCACCAGGCCATGGCCGAGCAGGAAAGCACCGATCATCCGCCCGGCACTGTGATGCAGGCCTGGTCACAGTCCTGGACCTTGCATGGCCGCCTGCTGCGCCCCGCCATGGTCGTCGTCGCCAAGGCGCCCGCCGCGCCGCTCCCCGGCGACGGCGCGCATGGCGGCAAACTGGATACGACTGCTTAACCTCGCTGTTGCACAAAAAAAGTGCAGCGCCGCCCTTGCCCCAGGCCGGTGCGCTGAATACATCCGGGGCGTGACATCCATGGGGTTCGGACCGGTGCTTCGGGCCGCTCCGATCCGCTGCAAAGGAGACTGATTTTATGAGCAAGGTCATCGGTATCGACCTCGGTACCACCAATTCGTGCGTCGCCATCATGGAGGGCAAGGAAGCCCGCGTGATCGAGAACAGCGAGGGCGCGCGCACCACGCCCTCCATCGTCGCCTTCGCCGAGAACGGCGAGCGCCTGGTCGGCCAGTCCGCCAAGCGCCAGGCGGTGACCAACCCCACCAACACCCTCTATGCGGTCAAGCGCCTCATCGGCCGCCGCTACGAGGACCCGATGGTGGCCAAGGACAAGGACATGGTGCCCTACCCCATCGTCCGCGGCGAGAACGGCGACGCCTGGGTGGAAGCCCGCGGCGAGCGCTTCGCCCCCAGCCAGATCAGCGCCTATGTGCTCGGCAAGATGAAGGAAACCGCCGAATCCTACCTCGGCGAGCCCGTCACCCAGGCCGTCATCACCGTCCCGGCCTACTTCAACGACAGCCAGCGCCAGGCCACCAAGGACGCCGGCAAGATCGCCGGGCTCGAGGTTCTGCGCATCATCAACGAGCCCACCGCCGCGGCCCTCGCCTACGGCATGGACAAGCGCAAGGCCGGCACCATCGCGGTCTATGACCTCGGCGGCGGTACCTTCGACGTCTCCGTCCTCGAAATCGGCGACGGTGTCTTCGAAGTGAAGTCCACCAACGGCGACACCTTCCTCGGCGGCGAAGACTTCGACCTGCGCATCATCGATTACCTCGCCGACGAGTTCAAACGCGACCAGGGCATCGACCTCCGCAAGGACAAGCTCGCCCTCCAGCGCCTCAAGGAAGCCGCCGAGAAGGCCAAGATCGAGCTCTCCTCGTCGAAGGAGACCGAGATCAACCTGCCCTTTATCACCGCCGACGCCTCCGGGCCGAAGCACCTGGTGCTGAAGCTCAGCCGCGCCAAGCTCGAAAGCCTGGTCGATGACCTCATCACCCGCACCCTCGAGCCCTGCAAGGCGGCGCTCAAGGACGCCGGCGTGAAGGCCAGCGAAATCGACGACGTCATCCTGGTCGGCGGCATGACCCGCATGCCCAAGGTCATCGAGATCGTGAAGGAGTTCTTCGGCAAGGACCCCGCGCGTAACGTCAATCCCGACGAAGTCGTCGCCATCGGCGCCGGCATCCAGGGCGCCGTCCTCAAGGGCGACGTCAAGGACGTCCTGCTCCTCGACGTCACGCCGCTCTCGCTCGGCATCGAAACCCTCGGCGGCGTCTTCACCCGCCTGATCGAGCGCAACACCACGATCCCGACCAAGAAGAGCCAGGTGTTCTCGACCGCCGACGACAACCAGACCGCGGTCACCATCAAGGTCTTCCAGGGCGAGCGCGAAATGGCGGCCGACAACAAGCAGCTCGGCAATTTCGACCTCCAGGGCATCCCCCCCGCCCCGCGCGGCGTGCCCCAGGTGGAAGTCACCTTCGACATCGACGCCAACGGCATCGTCTCGGTCAGCGCGCGCGACAAGGCCACCGGCAAGGAGCAGCAGATCCGCATCACCGCCTCCGGCGGCCTGTCGGAAGCCGACATCCAGCGCATGGTCAAGGAAGCCGAGGCCAACGCCGAAGCCGACAAGAAGAAGCGCGAGACCGTCGAAGCGCGTAACCAGACCGAAGCCATGGTCCATCAGGTCGAGAAGAACCTGAAGGAACACGGCGACAAGCTGGCCGCTGCCGACAAGGGCGAAGCCGAAGCCGCCGTCAACGCGGCCAAGTCGGCCCTCGAAGGCACCGATGGCGACGCCATCAAGCAGGCCGGCGAACGCCTCAGCCAGGCGGCGATGAAGATCGGCGAGACGCTCTACAAGGCCGAACAGGCCGCGGGCGCCGCCGCCGGAGCCGCTCCCGGCGCCGACGCCGGCGCGGCCCCCGGCGCCAAGCCGGGCCGTCACGACGATGTGGTCGACGCCGAGTTCGAGGAAGTCGACGACAAGAAGAAAAAGTCGTAACGGACGCGACTATCGGTTGAACGGTCGCGCCCGCGCTTCGATGAAGGCGGGCGCGACGTCGTTTCGCAGGAAGGATCAGGGGAAGGCTTTCTTTTTCTGAAGAAAAAGAAACAAAAAGACTTCTGACGCGTAGCAACGCGGAGCGGCGACGACAGCTGCAGCGGTTCCACTTCGAACCGCGAAAGCGCCCTCCTCTCAAGCGTGTCAAAAGTTTTTTGGTTCTTTTTTTCAAAAAAGAACCGCTTCCCTACCGCGCAAGAGGGCTGAGATGGCGAAACAGGATTTCTACGCCACGCTGGGCGTGGCCAAGGACGCAAGCGCCGACGACCTGAAAAAGGCGTACCGCAAGCTCGCCATGCAGCATCACCCGGACCGCAATCCCGGCGATGCCAAGGCGGAAGCCAAGTTCAAGGAAGTCAACGAGGCCTACGAAATCCTCAAGGACGACCAGAAGCGCGCCGCCTATGACCGCTTCGGCCACGCCGCCTTCGAGAACGGCGGCGCCGGCGGTGCCCAGGGCTTCGATTTCAACGGCGGCGCCGGTCTCGGCGACATCTTCGACCAGATGTTCGGCGAGTTCATGGGCGGCAACGGCCGTGGCCGCCGGCGCGGCCCGCGCCAGGGCAACGACATCCGCGCCGGCGTCGAGATCGACATGGAGGAGGCCTTCGCGGGCGCCAAGAAGCAGATCCGCGTGCCCACCCGCGTCTCCTGCGAAGCCTGCTCCGGCACCGGCTCCGCCTCCAAGGAAAAAGCCACCGAGAACTGCACCGCCTGCGGCGGCGCCGGCAAGGTCCGCGCCCAGCAAGGCTTCTTCATCGTCGAACGCACCTGCCCGACCTGCGGCGGCGCGGGCCAGATCGTCCGCAACCCCTGCCGCATCTGCGCCGGCGCCGGCACCGTGCAGCGCGAACGCACCCTCTCCGTGCAGATCCCCGCCGGCGTCGAGGACGGCACCCGCATCCGCCTCTCCGGCGAAGGCGAAGCCGGCGGCCCGGGCGCCCCCGCGGGCGACCTCTTCGTCCATGTCGCCGTCCGCCCGCACGACATCTTCCAGCGCGAAGGCGCCAACATCCTCTGCCACGTCCCCGTCCGCATGACCCAGGCCGCCCTCGGCGCCGACGTCGAAGTCCCCTCGATCGATGGCAGCAAGGCGCGCGTGAAAATCCCTCCGGGCACCCAGACCGGCGCCCAGTTCCGCCTGCGCGGCAAGGGCTTCTCCGTCCTGCGCTCCAACCAGCGCGGCGACATGTTCATCGAAGTCGCTGTCGAAACCCCGCAACACCTCACGCCGCGCCAGCGCACCCTGCTCGAGGAATTCGAAAACGAAGCCAAAGGCCACCACACCGGCAGCCCCGCCGCTTCGGGATTTTTCAGCAAGGTGAAGGATTTCTTCGAGAAGAACGGACGTACCTGACGCGCGCTACGCGCGCGGCGACGAAAGCGACAGCCCAGACACGAAGCGCAGCGGAGTGGCGACGGGAGCGACAGCGGTTTGCCTTCAAACCGCGATAGCGTCCTGCTCCACCCCCGCACCTC